>ENA-OYWR01000600-OYWR01000600.1-human-gut-metagenome-genome-assembly--contig:-NODE-600-length-14510-cov-15.149153_pt1 | contig 14510 bp, 9 predicted proteins | sample MGYA00244816_ERZ653408 | MGnify/ENA primary metagenome ERZ653408 (study PRJEB26926, sample SAMN06165138) | human gut metagenome | biome: ENVO:00009003; feature: ENVO:2100002; material: ENVO:00002003... | reverse complement strand
GAGATCTGCGCATGTCTCGTGGGCTCGGAGATGTGTATAAGAGACAGGTTTACATGCATTGAATTTATGCGTATCATATGTTATATATACACTGTAGAGAGATGAATAAAAATATGCCGATGCTTTTACCAATATGGTTTCAGTAGATGTTAAGGCATATGCCAAAGCTTAAGGCTCATTAGATATCTGCATTATAATTTGGAGAAAAGATGAACAACGATATAAAATACAAGCTGGCCAATGCAATGAATGAATGCATGGTTTCCTCTCCTGTCGAGAAAATTACGGTTAAGGAAATCTGCGATACATGTGGTGTGACCAGACAAACCTTTTACAGAAATTTTCAGGACAAATATGACCTGATAAACTGGTATTTTGATAAGATACTGATTGAATCCTTTCACCAGATGGGTGAGGGCAGTACCGTGTACGAAAGCCTTGTTAAAAAATTTGAATATATCCGGATGGAGCACCTTTTCTTTAAGGCTGCTTTTAAAAATGATGAGCAGAACAATCTAAAGGAACATGATTTTGAGCTGATTCGTCAGTTTTATATTGACCAGATTGAGGGAAAAAGCCACCGGAAAATATCCGACAAGCTATTGTTTCAGCTTGAGATGTACTGTCAGGGCTCTGTCTTTATGACAACACAGTGGGTGCTTGGCAATAAAAACTTCACCCCTCAGGAGCTTGCCGGACTGCTCGCTGATGCTATGCCAAAGGAGCTTGCCGACGTATTTCGCGAGGTAAACCTGATATAATTCAAGGTAATATTCAGAACCATTTAGAACAAGTATCGTGCGTTTTTACAAATGTGCACGGTGGTCTGAATAGTTATATCAGCGTTAAAAATCCGGGAATGCTGTCAATTGACAGTTCCCGGATTTTCTATTTTATTTCATTCTTAATCGTAACTATTCACAAACATCCCACATACATTCGCAAAACCTCACGATACTCATGCTTTCGCCAAGATGTCAAACTATACATCCCTGTAAGCTGTTGCAGAATTACATAATCTTACGGAAAAGAGCCTTCAAATCCTCAACACTTGCATCCTTTGGATTTCCAGGTGCACATGCATCCGCGTGAGCAGACTCTGCGAGGAAGTCTAAGTCATCCTCCTTAATAGCTTCAAGCTTTGTTGGGATTCCTACATCTACAGAGAGCTGCGCTACAGCATCGATTGCAGCCTTTCTGTACTCCTCTACAGACATATCATCTACGCCCTTTACTCCCATTGCGCGGGCGATTTCACGATATTTTTCGCCTGTGCAGTCTGCATTGTACTCCATTACGATTGGAAGCATCATAGCACATGCTACTCCGTGTGGTGTATCATAAACAGCTCCGAGTGTATGAGCCATTGAATGAGCAATTCCAAGTCCTACATTTGAGAATCCCATTCCGGCAATGTACTCTCCAAGTGCCATGCCCTCACGTCCCTCTTTTTCATTGGCAACTGCACTTCTTAAGGATCTTGCAATAATCTCTATTGCTTTGAGATGGAACATGTCTGTCATCTCCCAGGCAGCCTTTGTTGTGTAGCCCTCGATAGCATGTGTTAGTGCGTCCATACCTGTTGATGCTGTAAGTCCCTTTGGCATTGATGACATCATGTCCGGGTCTACGATTGCGATGATTGGCATGTCATGTGGGTCCACACATACAAACTTTCTCTTTCTCTCTACATCTGTGATGACATAGTTGATTGTAACCTCTGCTGCTGTTCCTGCTGTTGTAGGTACTGCGATGATAGGAACACAAGGCTTCTTTGTAGGTGCAACGCCCTCTAAGCTTCTTACATCCTCAAACTCCGGGTTTGCGATGATGATACCGATTGCCTTTGATGTATCCATAGAAGAGCCGCCTCCGATTGCAATGAGGTAATCAGCTCCTGATTTCTTAAATGTCTCTACGCCATGCTTTACGTTGTCGATTGTTGGATTTGGCTTAATCTCTGAGTAAAGCTCATATTCCAATCCGTTCTTATCAAGGATATCTGTTACCTTTGCTGTAACCCCAAATTTGATTAAGTCAGGGTCAGAGCATACCAGTGCTTTTTTAAAGCCATGCGCTTTTGCCTCTGTTGCAATCTCCTGGATTGCACCTGATCCGTGATAAGATGTCTCGTTTAACATGATTCTGTTAGCCATAGTGTAAAATCTCCTTCCAATTTTAAAAAATACTCCTAAAAAACTCTGCCGATAAATTCTTATAACTTATCTACCTGACTATATTTTAACAAAGTATTAAACGAGATGTAAGTTACAAACCAGCCAATGTGTAACATACCTGTTGCAATATGTAACCTGCCAGTTACCTATATGTATCCCACCGGTTGCCAATCAGATCTTAGAGCTGTCTGTTATGACCTTCTTAAGCTCTCTTGCTGCCGCACTGATCGGGTGATGTATATCATATACCATACATATATTTCTCTGCGGTATCTCCTCCTCCAGAGCTATCTCTACAATCTCGCGATTTGCTATCGCAGCCTCTGCCATCGGCTTTGGCATAAAGGCAAGACCAAGCTCACTTTTCACAAGCGGCAGTATCTGGTCTGTCGTTGCGGTCTCTGTATCAGGCGCAAATTCAAGTCCGTGTGACATAAAAAATCTGTTAAAAAACTGAAATGTCATGGTCTCCCGCCCCAGTCCGATAAGCGGATAATTATGCAGCTCATTTAATGACAGAGTCTGACTTCCGAGCGCAGTAAAAGTGGTACCACCCACGAGAATCTCCTGGAACGAGCCAAGCTTTATCATCTTAAGAGGGGCCTCCACCTCAACCGGTGTCGATACCACTGCAAAATCAATCATGCCGTTTTTTACGGCATTTATAGCCTGTGGGGTGGAGTGATTATATATCTTAAGCCTGATACCCGGATATGCCATGTGAAAAGTCTTTAGCCTGTCAAGCAGATATATGTTTAGAGCTGTCTCACTGGCTCCTATCGATACGCTTCCGTGTGACAGTCCTGTGCTGTCTGTCAACTCCTCCTCCGCCGCAAGTATCTGTGACATCGCTGCAGATACATGCGCGTACAGACGCTCTCCCTCCGGTGTGAGCTGCACACCTCTGTTATTTCTGATAAAAAGTATGCTGTTTCTCTGCTGCTCTAAGTTGTTCATGGCGCGGGTTACATTCGGCTGGCTGTTTCCGAGCGCCCTTGCAGCCTTTGTGAAATTGCAGTATTTTGCAACATAATAAAATATCTTGTAGTACTCAAAATTTATATCCATATTTAAAGCCTCCTTTTTATTATCGTTTTACCGGTCATTTTTCCGATAATACACAGATACTAATGATATAATAATATGATATTTCAATTATATCAATTATACTTTTTACTTATTATAATCATAATTGTATAATCATAAATGCTCAAAAGAGAAATATTGATTATATATATAAGAAAAGGACGTGTTTCAAATGAGTGAAAAGACAATGTTTCCAAGAGAAGATCATGCAGACATTCTGTTTCAGAAAATATTAAATGATCCATGGGCCTGTGACAGGCTTATGGAAACCTTCAATGAAAATCTGGTTTACAATGATGAATTTGATGTATCTCTTCCGGCAGAAAAATTTGCTAAAGCTCTCTTCAATGCATATACCAACCGCGATCTTTCCGCACTGCTTATGTGTCTGTGCAACAACACCGTATTTGATCTGCTGCGCAATTCATATATCATACCGTACAGGTTCAATGCCGACGGACACCAAAATCCGATAATCATGACCGATGAACACGGAAATCCGCTGCCCGAGTATAAACACATATCTCACGACAAGAACTATATACATTTTCACGAAATATATAACGATATGCCAGACAAAAAGGATATCTACTACGCACAGGCTTACCGCTACAGCCACACATATGATTCCGAGCATATGACTCCCACGCAGCAGGTCATTGTAAAGCATGACGGAATACTCTTGATACGAGAGCTTCCCGATACCGTAAAACTCAAGGAGACTGAGGCTGAGGCTTACTCTGCTGTATGGGATCTGATGATACAGATTGAAAAGGAGCTTCCTATGGCATATGTTTTTTACGGTCAGGACTCTCTTGTGGAAAATGACAAGCGGTATGATGAAATTGGTATTTTCCTGCGAAGCTCTCATTTCCTAAAAAATCTAGAAAAACATGTCCAAAAGGCCGAGGCGATAATTTATGGCAGATAACAGCTACACAGATATCATGGAAAAAAATCATATGGAAATCCCCTGGCATGATTATGCCAGACAGGATGGAAATATACTCATAGATAAGGCGGGACTGATTGAAAAAGCCTCTGTAATCGGACGTGTCGGACTCATCATGCTCTCCTGCGGCACAGGAGCCTGGCGTGTGAGAACCTCCATGAACCGGCTCTCAAAGGTGCTTGGTGTCACATGTACAGTGGATGTCGGACTTATGTCAATCGAGTTTAACTGTTTTGACGGCACTGACTGTATATCGCAGTCACTCAGCATAGCAAACACAGGTGTAAACACCTCAAAGCTCTATCGCATGGAGCAGTTTGTCGACAATTTTCCTAACGAGGAAGCTCATCTGACCGGCGAAGAAATCCACCGTCGACTCGATGAGATAGAGCAGATTCATGCCATTTACTCCCCTGCAAGGCTTGGGCTTGCAGCCGCTATAGCATGCTGTGCCTTCACATTTTTGCTCGGCGGAGGCCCTATCGAGATGATGCTGGCATTTATAGCAGCCGGCATCGGAAATCTCATACGAACCAAGCTTATAAAGCATCATTTTACCTTGTTCCTTAATATAGCGGTATCAATTTCTGCCTCATGCTTCATATATGCGGCACTTTTAAAAATAGCAGAGATGGCTTTCAATGTACCATCAATTCATGAAGCCGGATACATCTGTTCCATGCTCTTTATCATTCCGGGATTTCCGTTTATTACAAGCGGAATCGACCTGGCAAAGCTGGATCTGCGCTCCGGTCTTGAACGCCTTGCCTATGCAATAATAATAGTCATGGTAGCCACGATGTTTGCATGGATTATGGCGCTGCTTCTGCGACTGCAGCCTATGGACTTTGAAGATTTGGATCTGGGCCCCGTACTACATCTAATCCTGAGGCTTATAATGAGCTTCTTCGGTGTGTTTGGATTCTCAATCATGTTCAACAGCCCTGCTTCCATGGCTGCAACAGCTGCTCTTATCGGTGCCATAGCAAATTCACTGCGGCTTGAGCTTGTAGACCTGACAGGTATGCCGGCTCCTGCTGCCGCATTTGCCGGAGCTCTCACAGCAGGGCTTCTCGCATCATTTATCAAGCAAAACAACGGATATCCGAGAATATCCCTTACTGTTCCATCCATAGTCATAATGGTTCCGGGACTTTATCTGTATCGGGCTATATACAATTTCGGCATAATGGCACTTTCGGATGCTGTTTCATGGTTTGCATCAGCAATCATGATTATCATTGCACTGCCGCTCGGACTCATCTTTGCAAGAATACTAACTGATAAGACGTTTAGGTATTGCACGTAACAGAATCATACACATTATAAGCAGACTTGTTTTATACCATTCAAAATCCGGACAGTACAAGCTCTGCACCAACATACAAATATTAAACTCAAAAAACAAGGAGGCATTCATCATGCTTACAGCAGTTACAGGAATAAACTGGGGAGACGAAGGAAAGGGTCGTGTCATCGACCTTCTCGCAGAACATGCGGATATCGTAGTCCGCTATCAGGGTGGTAACAATGCCGGACACACAGTAGTTAATAAACAGGGAAAATTTGTCTTAAATCTGCTTCCATCCGGAATACTTCACCCAGATGTAGTATGTGTGCTCGGTGACGGAATGGTTATTGACCTAAACCATCTGTCCAATGAAATTGCACAGATCAGAACACAAGATATATCTGTTTCACCAAAAAACCTGAAATTATCAACAAGAGCCACAATTTCAATGCCGTGGCATAAAATACAGGATGAGCTTGAGGAAGAGCGCCTTTCAAAGTCCGGAGCAGCCTTCGGCTCTACCAAACGCGGTATTGCCTATGCATACAGCGATAAATACCGTAAAAAAACAATCCGTCTCGGTGATTTACTCCACTTAGACGAAGAGAATGTACAGGCCAGACTTAAGACCATGCTTGAAGCAAAAAACCTTGAGCTTGCAGGCTGCTATCATCAGGAGCCTATGTCTCTGTCAGCTCTTTTGTCATGGTGCAGGCAGAAGGCTGCAAAATATGCACCTTATATCACAGATACCGGTGCATTCCTTGAGGATGCACTATCAAAGGGAAAGCGTGTTGTACTTGAAGCACAGCTTGGTGCAATGAGGGATATAGACTATGGTATTTTCCCATATACTTCAAGCTCCTCCACCATCTCAGCTTACGGTCCTATAGGTGCCGGTATCCCCGGTGCCTCATTAGACCATGTGGTCGGTGTACTAAAGGCATACTCTACCTGTGTTGGAGCCGGACCATTTGTCGCGGAAAAAGCTATGAACGGTGAATGGACTGAAATGGTCCGCAAGTATGGGGGCGAATATGGTGCTGCCACTGGAAGACCACGTCGTGTGGGTCCATTTGATGCCGTTGCAAGCCGCTATGGTCTAAAATGCCAGCATGCCGACAAAATCGCACTGACCAAGCTAGATGTCCTGAGCATCATGGATCAGATTCCTGTTATCACAGGATATCAGTATAAAAATGCTGTAACAAACGTCTTTGACCCTACCGAAAATCTCGAAAAATATACCCCAGTAGTCAAAATGCTGCCGGGGTGGAAAACCGATATATCAAATTGCAGGTCATATGATGAGCTGCCTGTAAATGCTAAGCGCTACATAAGCTTCCTTGAGGACATGCTAAGACATGAAATACAATTTGTCTCAGTCGGAGCTGAGAGAAATCAATATCTTCTCAATGGTAAGTGGCTGTAATTGCCTTTAACATGCTTTAACCAACCTTTGCCTTGCTCTTCTTGGTAGCTGCCTCTGTCATCGCATACGGATCAAGCACCACATCAAGCTGCTTTTCCTTCATAAGTCCGTGCTTTAAAAGCAGCTTCTGACAGCGCTCCTCATTTGCGGTTATTCCGATTATGCAGTTGTCAGTAAGTGTGTCTACTGCATGCGTGAGTGTACTTATCGAATCAAAAAGATTATAGAATTGATTCCGGGATTCTAAAAAAATACTATATTATTTTTCTGATTTACTAAGATATTGTATACACGAATGTGCTGCCACATTTCCTTCTCCGACAGCCTTCGTATACTGGTATGGCCTGCCTGTGCAGTCTCCCGCCGCAAAACAGCCTGCTACATTTGTCTGTTGGGCTCTATCCACCAATATATGTCCGTTTTCTATTTCAAGCTGCGGCATAAGCTTTGATGGTGCGATGGCGTTTCTCAGGCAGAATACTCCGTCTACGCTCTCAGTCTTTCCGCTTCGAAGCGTAATTCCTTCCACAAATGAGTCTCCGATTAATGCTATAGGTACATCCTTTGATATCTTTACATTTGGAAGCTCTATTTTGCTGTCATTATAGGCTGGGAAATACAATACCTCTGCTGCAAGATCCGCAAGATATTTAACCTCATGCTCATACTTTTTGTCATTGCATATGACAGCTGTCCTCTTATCCTTATAAAACATGCCGTCACAGGTGGCACAGTAGCTGAGCCTTTTTCCAAGCATCTCATCCTCCCTGTCCAGCTGCTTTGCAGACATCACACCCATGCAAAGTATGAGAGTCCTTGCCTCATACATCTCATTGTCTGCAAGCACCATAAAGCCGTTCCCTGCAGGCATGATATTGGTCACAGTCTTTTCTGTTATATCAATTCCCGCAGCTCTCCTATGAGCGTCAAAACGTTCAAACAGCTCCTGTCCGCTTATCTGTGGAAATCCGGGATAGTTTGTGATTTTCTCTGCCTTTTGCACCTTTTCGCTTAGGTTCTTCGAACCAAACCAAATAAAATCCTTTTTATATGTTTTTAAATTCAGGGCTGCCGACAGTCCGGCAGGACCTGTTCCTATTATTATACTATCGTACATGCTATGCTCCTTGTACCAAATGTTTATATATATTTAGACCTTATATATTGTGGGACACTAAGGTATACATCGAATTGCATGCAAGCATGCATCGATGATATCTTTTGACCCTATAATCATATTATATTATTGTAACATCACATACAGTGCGCCTTCAATGCTTCGATATACTCCCTTGCATATCGCGAGAGTACCACACCCTTTCTGCTGATAATGCCTATCCTCATATACTCCTCCACATCAAGTGGCTTTGATATAATATTCCTTCCATTTAGCTCTGCGGAAATCACTCCTGAGCACACTGTGTAGCCATTTAAGCCAATTATCAGATTAAAAAGTGTAGCTCTGTCTCTTACCCTGATATTCTTTCTGCTGTCAAGAGTGCTGACAAACTCCTCCGAAAAGTACTGTGAATTGTACTCTCCCTGCTCATACGTCAGGTACGGATAGTCCTGCAGATCATCCATCGTGATGCTCTTTTTTGAAGCAAGCGGGTGACTGTCACATATGAATACATGCGGTGTTGCTGTAAAAAGCTCTGTGAACTCCAGTTCATTACGCTTTAGCATCTTTGAAAGCACCTCCGTATTCTTGGAGCTTAGATATATGACTCCCAGCTCACTCTTTAAATTCGTGACATCCTCAATAATTTCGTGAGTCTGCTCCTCCCTGATGGTAAAATCATACTGATATGCATCAAACTCTCTGATTACATCCACAAATGCATTCACCGCAAAGGAATAGTGCTGACACGATACCGCAAAGTGCGGCTTACTCACCACATCATCCTTGTAGATTCCCTCTATGAGATCTACCTGCTCGAGCACCTGTCTGGCATGACCGAGAAATCTCTCACCATCTTCTGATAGTATCACTCCCTTGTTTGTCCTGATGAAAATAACTATCTGCATCTCTTTTTCCAGGTCATGTATAGCGCTGGTCACAGTGGGCTGCGAGACAAAAAGCTGCTTTGCAGCCTCTGTTATATTGCCGCATTCTGCCACTGTCACCACGTATTTTAGTTGTTGCAGAGTCATGTTCATCCTCCTTTTGTTACATATCGAAATATTATTTTACACATTAAATGTCTTACATCGCTTAAGTCAGCTCGAAACTATTACTGTAAACCTAGTGTTACTGTATACCGATAATCTTTCTCAGTATCTCACCCAACAGCTTTCCGAGCATAAGCGGAATGACAACAATCACCACATACCACAGCAGCTTGTCATACCACACCATGCCATCATTTATCACACAGATAAAGTGCATGGCAACAACTGCCACCGCAAATACAGATGCAAGAAGCTGCAAAAAGCTCGCCACATGAAGCTTATTTGTTACCTTGCCAAGCGTAAATAAAAGCATCGCACCAAATAACATCGCTATATCTGCCTCCCACGGTATCATTTTACTATACGAAAACAGCTTAAACATATCACGAAACTCCATATGCAGCTCAAGAAACAAATCCACTGATGCTATCATGAGCAATACTGCTCCTATTGTCGAAAATACTGCTGCCAGATATACATAATTGTTTCCAATCCTGTGCTGTCTGAGCTTATATTTAAGCATACCCTTTTTCTGCACATACTGTGTACGCAGATAAGAATCTGTCGCAGAGGCAATAGCCCTGTCGCAGTACTCGGCTGCTGTCCTGTATACTTTGGCTCCAGCATCGTTATTTTTAAGGGCAAACTCCACAAGGCTCTCTCCTGCCCTGTTGTTGCCACGCTCCGTCGCAGTAACCAGATACCCTGCACCAAGCTTCTGCTCCTTGCCATCAAAAAAGGTAATGACCAGATATTGTCCGTAATCGGCAAGTGCATCCACATTTCCAAGCTCCACCGCTTTCTTCCACCAAAACACTGCGCGCCCGGGATCTCGGTATGTGCCCTGGCCTCTTTCAAACATATTTGCTGCCATATTCATGGCATCTGCATCTTGCGCCTCTGCCAACGACAGAAACTGACGGAATGCACCCTCCATATCATTTTGTCTGTATGCCACCATAGCCATATCAAACGCTGTACTTTTCATATTATTCTCCTTGACAGCCTTTGCTGTTATTTTTTTATTATAATATATTTAAAGCAATGATAGCAATATAACTTCTTTCCCAATTTATAGTAAATGCCGCACCCGAAGGTGCGGCATCTAAGAGGTTTATAAAATGTTTAGTTTAAAAGCTGTTTTAGTTGCAAGCTCTCTTCTTGCGATATGTAGCTGCTGTGATTGCAACCATTGCAAGTCCGAGTAAGCATACATATGTAGCTGCTTCATTGTCATCGCCACTCTTTGGAGCTGCTTTTTTAGTGTCATTCTGCTGTTTACCTGCAGTTTTCTTATCAAGAGTAATTGATGTTGCAGAAACCTTTTCCGGTGTTGGATCTGTCTTGCCAGAATCTACTGTTTTCTTCACCTCAGCAAGAATAACTGTTCCACCATCCTTTGCTGCCGGAATTGTAACAGCAACTGTTTTATCACTTCCTACAGTATATGTAGCACCGCTGTATAAATCCTTTACCTCTGTTCCTGCTGCTAAGCTAACCGGAACTTTTACTTCTTTTGCGGTATCCTTGATATTCATACCAACATATAAGGTTGTTCCTCCATAGGATCTTGAAACTACATCATAGCATTCCTCATCAGAACTTGCCACAACTGTTCTGCTTCCTCTTGCAAATACATCTGTGTATGCATTACGGATGCTAAGCAGATTCTTATAATGCTGATATGTGACATTGTCCTTTGTTGCCTTAGAGAAATCCATGTCATATCTATTAGTCTGATATGGATAATTATTTAATCCGCTTAAACCAACTTCTTCACCATAATAGATAACCGGAATACCCTTTGCAGTAAGCTGTAAGGTAGCTGCAACTAACGCTGCTGATGTTGCCTCATCCTCGGTATATTGTTTTCCGTTCATTAAGGAAGCCTTAAATCCATCTTCATCATGACTGCTTAAGAACTGACCTGTCATGTATGCGTTATTAAGTGCTGAATTTCTTGCAGAAAGGAATTTCTCTACAGAAGAAATATTGCCACTTACAAAGCTTGTTGCCTGATCGTTAAAATCGAAATCAAGGTCTGCATCCATCTGACCACTACCTAAGGTACTACCATTTGACGCATATCCTGCACCATAATATTCTCCAATCATCTTGAAGGATGGATTTACTTCTGTTGTAGAATTCTTAAGTGCTGCCCATGTTGTACTGTCAACATGCTTTACTGTATCTACACGGAAATAGTCAACACCATAATTCCTCATCCATGATGTCTGCCATTCTACTAATTTTGCCCTGACATCTGCATTCTCTGTTGCAAAATCCGGCAATCCAGACTGCCATGATTTAATATCGCCTTCACTGACGCTCTTATCCCTAAGCATATCAGCAAATGTTGATTCTGTACCATATCCTGCATGGTTTACAACAATATCAACCATAATACGCATACCACGTTTATGTGCTTCGCTAATCATAGTTTTAAATTCTTCTGTTGTACCCATTGTAGGATTCAATTTTGTAAAATCACTTGCCCAGTATCCATGGTATGCTGCATTATAAGGAACATCTTCTGAACCCTCATCTGTCACAGTTACACCTGCAATATTCTTTACAATTGGTGTAAGCCAGATTGTATTTACTCCTAAATCCTGTAAGTAATCTAACTTAGCTGTTACACCGGCAAAATCTCCACCATGATACAGTCCAGGGTTGTCTCCGTATGTATCTGTACCACTTGCTGTATTGTTAGATTCATTACCATCAAAGAATCGGTCTGTCATCATAAAGTAGACAACAGCTTCATCCCAGTCGAAATCATTTTCATTTTTCTTCACACGGTCTGTAATTTCAACATCAACTGTAGTACTGAATTTATTACCATACTGGTCTGTTACAGTAATTGGTAATGTCTTAGTACCTAATGTTGTATCTACAGTTGCAGAAATTGTAACAGCCTGGAGCTCTGGCTCAATCGGCATCTCACTACTTCCACCAAGTGAAGAAACATCAATACTTGCACTTGCAACTTCAAGTTTCTGAGTATCTGTATCAGCCTGTTTAACCTTAAACTTAACTACATTATTCTCATTGTAGTTAAATGACTTATTCATAACTTCTGCTGTAACTGTTGCATTTAATTTATAGTATTCAAAATATGAGTAATCTGCGTCATTATATTTTTCACTATTTGAATTGAATGCATCTACAACATAATTTCCATTTGCTTTGTAACGATAATGTGTTTTGCCATTTGTTAAACCATTCTTTACATACTCAAAACGCTTTGTTGTATCATTGTATGTCATTGGATACTCTGTTCCGTTTACGTCAACAGATACTTTCATATCCTTTAAGGTGCCATCTACAAATGCATCATCATCACGATAGTAGTATGATACCTGTTGATTTTCTGCATCTACTTCATAGCCAACATTATATGGCATAGCAATTTCCGGCTCACTGCCGGCTTTCATGCTGGCATAGATAACCTTCTGATCAGAAGGGAATGTAACTGAATGGTCTCCACCATCTTTAATCCATGGGTCACCTGTTGAATCTAATGCAATACAAAAATCAACCTTTGTGCAGGATGGTTTTGCTGGGATTGTTACTGTCCATTTATCTCCACCTACATATGTAAAATCGGTTAATACTGAAGCATATCCTGATGACCATGTATAAAACTGTGGTGTAATACCTTTTTCTTTTAATCCCGGATTCTCATAATCCAATACAAGGTATCTCTTTTCCGTTGGTACGATTACCGGTTTCTCATGAACCGGATCGGAACCATCCACATAATATAATACCTCATTCTCATCACCGCTTATTGTAAAAGAACGATCTGCAGTATCAGAGCCGCCATCCCATCCTTTTGTATTATCATAGCGTGCCTTTAATCCTACCGTTTTTCCTACATTACTGCCGGCAACTGTAATGGTCTGTTTAAACCATGTCACTTTATTTTCAGCATCATAATATGTTCCGTCAAAAACATAGGAACCGTCTAATCCGGCATTCCACATCCACAAATCAACTTTTCCCATGTCTGTGTCTGTTGATAAATCCTCATTGTAATAATAAATAGTAAATGTGTGGTCTGGAACCGGTGCCTCCCAGCTGTCCGGTGCTGTTTTATATACGGTTGTATCACCTTTTGTTCCGGTAACCCAGAGCTCAGTACTAGTTGATGTCACAGAAACATCAATATTATCCGTCTGTGTTCCGTTGTTATTATTAAAAATACAGCTGAAATTCTGTTTTACATCCTGTGTATATACTACATCATACCATCCCAAATGATCAGCATTTGCCGAAATCTGTCCGCCCGGCCATTCTTTTCCAACACCTGCTCCTGTTGCAGAGGCATCTGCTCCCCACATATAATTGTAAATAGTACTTCCCATTCCTGAAGCAAGATAATGAATGGTTGTTACATATTTCCAATCAGCAGGTTTTGTCTCTGACAAAGAACCATCAAACCAGTACTCTGCTTCTGCCTTTCCTTTTGTAGAAAGTGTTACGTCTTTTAACTGGTTTCCATGTCCATCATCATTTAAGATAAGAGAATAATCTGTACTGTTATCTAATGTCAGATGCATTGTATACCAGCCTTCATGACCTGCTGTTGCAGTCATGGTTTTTCCCGGCCATTCACCTGCTGGCTTATTAGTCTCCTTATATATATATGCTGCAACATCATCGCCTAATGTGCTCTTATAATTAATAGTCAGATCACATTCTGTTGGTACAGACTCCGGAATCAAAGTTTCCTTCTTTGAAGCATCCTTATACCACTGATATTTTCCATTGTCATCCAATAAACAATAAAGATTTGTATCAGAAGTAAAAGTCTTAATCTGCTCAATTGCAGCTCCTTCTGTCTTTATCTCCGGTGCCGCTGTCTCAGTAGAACCTGCATCAACAAACTGAAAGCCTGTCCACTCACTGCTCTGTACATCTACATAATAGAGCCCGGTGCTTTTCTCAAATGCAAGCTTTGGTTTTTCCTGATTCCCCCATTGTGAAATGGTGGCATTTCCTGCGCCATGGTTATCTACCGCAGCACCGGCAGCCCAGACATGGACAACCGGTGTATTCCATGTACTTGGTTTGTCCAAATACAACCGGATTGTCGGGCTAGCAGCATATGCAGTGGTTGCACCACCGATTGCTGGAATCATAGTCATAATCATAGCAAGCGCAAGTACCATACTAAAGATACGGCTTACAATGCCATTTTTCCTGTGAAAACGTTCTTTTAACTTTCCCATATTTCCTCTCCTTTTCTTATTATGTTTGTACGAAAATCCCCTTTCGCACGTTTTCGTATTTATATTATAGTCTTTTCGTTGGTTTTCGACTATTGGGATAAACAGAGATTTTATTCTGTCTCTTATACACATCTCCGAGCCCACGAGACATGCGCAGATCTCG
>ENA-OYWR01000580-OYWR01000580.1-human-gut-metagenome-genome-assembly--contig:-NODE-580-length-14793-cov-14.072669_pt1 | contig 14793 bp, 8 predicted proteins | sample MGYA00244816_ERZ653408 | MGnify/ENA primary metagenome ERZ653408 (study PRJEB26926, sample SAMN06165138) | human gut metagenome | biome: ENVO:00009003; feature: ENVO:2100002; material: ENVO:00002003... | reverse complement strand
CTCTATGACAGTGGCGCAAGTACTGGCATTTGTCCTCATCTGGCTGGCTGTTCCCTTGCTCTTCTCCCTGGTGGCTTCTCTGCTGACCCGGGCAATGGAGGCCGTCTCGCTGGGCTGGCTCAATCATTGGTTGGGGGCTGGTCTAGGAGCTTTGAAGTACCTCCTGCTGACGAGCCTGCTGATTGGTGTCATCGAATTTATAGACGGAGACAATACGCTGATTAGCAAAACAAAAAAGAAAGAATCAGTGTTATATTATCTTATGGAAGAGTTTGCCGGGATATTCTTTCCCGCGGCAAAGGCGGTTACGGAGCAGATTGTAAACGGAGACTTTGACTGATACCGTGAACCGTGATTTTGTAATTCATAATTTGTAATTATAGAAGTGATGCAACAAGAAGAACCCAATAAATATGTAAAGGAACTCACTCAGGAGAAGTATAAGTACGGTTTCACGACCGACGTGCATACAGACATCATTGAGCGCGGGCTGAATGAAGATGTAGTGCGGCTTATCTCTGAGAAGAAGGGAGAACCGGAATGGTTGCTGGAGTTCCGCCTGAAGGCATATCGCCACTGGCTGACATTGGAGATGCCTACATGGGCACATCTCCGCATTCCCGAAATAGATTATCAGGCCATATCCTACTATGCCGACCCTACGAAGAAGAAGGAAGGACCGAAAAGCATGGATGAGGTGGACCCTGAGTTGATAAAGACTTTCAATAAGCTGGGCATTCCGCTGGAAGAACAGATGGCGTTAAGCGGTATGGCTGTGGATGCCGTTATGGACTCGGTGTCTGTAAAGACTACCTTCAAGGAGACGCTGATGGAGAAAGGAATCATCTTCTGCTCGTTCAGCGAGGCTGTACGCGAGCATCCCGACTTGGTACAGAAATATCTCGGTTCGGTGGTGCCTTATCGTGACAACTTCTTTGCGGCACTGAACTCGGCGGTGTTCTCTGACGGTTCTTTTGTCTATATCCCGAAGGGGGTACGCTGTCCGATGGAGTTGTCCACCTATTTCCGCATCAATGCCCGCAATACGGGGCAGTTCGAAAGAACCTTGATTGTGGCGGATGATGATTCGTACGTTTCTTATCTGGAAGGGTGTACGGCTCCGATGCGTGACGAGAACCAGTTGCACGCGGCCATTGTGGAAATTGTGGTGCACGACCATGCAGAAGTGAAATACAGCACCGTGCAGAACTGGTATCCCGGTGATGCCGAGGGCCGGGGTGGTGTCTATAACTTTGTGACGAAGCGTGGCCATTGTAAAGGGGTGGACAGTAAACTGTCTTGGACACAAGTGGAAACAGGTTCGGCCATTACCTGGAAGTATCCGTCTTGCATCCTTTCCGGCGACAATTCGACAGCGGAGTTCTATAGTGTGGCAGTAACCAATAACCATCAGCAGGCAGACACGGGAACAAAGATGATTCATCTGGGCAAGAATACCCGGAGCACCATTGTGAGCAAAGGCATTTCTGCCGGAAAGAGCGAAAACTCTTACCGCGGCTTGGTGCGCGTGGCACAGAAAGCGGACAATGCTCGTAATTACAGCCAGTGCGACTCCTTGCTACTTGGTGACAAATGCGGCGCGCATACTTTCCCCTACATGGATATTCACAATGAAACGGCCATCGTGGAGCATGAGGCCACTACCAGCAAAATCAGTGAGGACCAGATATTCTACTGCAATCAGCGCGGTATTTCTACGGAAGATGCCGTGGGGCTGATTGTGAACGGTTATGCCAAAGAAGTTTTGAATAAACTTCCGATGGAGTTTGCCGTAGAAGCGCAGAAATTGCTTGCCATTTCGCTGGAAGGAAGCGTGGGGTGATTTATAAATAGTAAATTGTAAATAGTCAAATAGTAAATATAAAGATGTTAGAGATAAAAGACCTGCATGCCAGCATCAATGGCAAAGAAATATTGAAAGGCATCAACTTGACCATACGTGATGGAGAAGTACATGCACTGATGGGACAGAACGGTGCTGGTAAAAGTACGTTGAGTAATGTGTTGGTTGGCCATCCTGCTTACGAAGTGACGCGCGGCTCAATTACCTTTAATGGCAAGGACTTGCTTGCCATGAGTCCTGAGGACCGTGCACATGAAGGAATCTTTCTTTCTTTCCAGGCTCCGGTAGAGATTCCGGGCGTGTCGATGGTGAACTTCATGCGTGCGGCTGTGAATGAGCAACGCAAGTACCGCCATCTGCCTGCTTTGTCGGCCAGTGAGTTCCTGAAGCTGATGCGCGAGAAGCGTGCCATTGTGGAGTTGGACAACAAGCTGGCCAACCGTAGCGTGAACGAAGGTTTCAGCGGCGGTGAAAAGAAGCGTAACGAGATATTCCAGATGGCGATGTTGGAACCGACTTTTGCTATTTTGGACGAGACGGATTCCGGATTGGATGTGGATGCTTTGCGTATTGTGGCCGACGGTTTCAACAAACTCAAGACTGCGGAAACCAGTGCTATGGTCATTACCCACTACCAGCGGTTGTTGGACTATATCAAACCCGATACGGTACATGTACTGCTGGGTGGACGTATCGTAAAGACCGGTGGACCGGAATTGGCGAAGGAGATTGAAACACGTGGCTTCGATTGGATAAGGAAAGAAGCAGGTGAATTATAAACTCATAATCTGAAAACATGAGTGTAGAGCAACAATACATAGACCTTTTCTCCCAAACGGAGGCGATGATATGCCGGCATAGTGCCGAGGTGCTGAATGCTCCGCGTGCCGTTGCTTTTGCTGACTTTGAGCGCTTGGGCTTTCCCACCCGTAAGGAGGAGAAATACAAATATACGGATATCAGCAAGTTCTTTGAGCCGGATTATGGCTTGAACTTGAACCGGTTGGAAATTCCGGTGAATCCTTATGAAGTGTTCAAGTGCGATGTTCCCAATATGAGCACTGCTCTTTATTTTGTGGTGAACGATGCTTTTTATGGCAGGGCTTTGCCTAAGTCCCATCTGCCTGAAGGGGTTATCTTCGGCAGCCTGAAGGAGGTGGCCGAGAAACATCCTGATTTGGTGAAGAAATATTATGGCAAGTTGGCTGATACGGCAGAGGATGGGGTGACGGCGTTCAACACCGCTTTTGCACAAGACGGCGTTCTGTTTTATGTTCCTAAGAACGTGGTGGTAGAGAAACCTATTCAGCTGGTGAATATCCTGCGTGGTGACGTCAATTTTATGGTGAACCGCCGTGTGCTGATTATTCTGGAGGAGGGTGCACAAGCCCGCTTGTTGGTGTGTGACCATGCGATGGACGGCGTGAACTTCCTGGCAACGCAGGTGATAGAAATCTTTGCCGGTGAGAATGCCATTTTCGATTTTTATGAGCTCGAAGAGACACACACCAGTACGGTACGTATCAGCAATATGTATGTAAGGCAGGAAGCCAATAGTAATGTATTGCTGAATGGTATGACCTTGCACAACGGAACTACACGGAATACAACCCGTGTGACGCTTGCCGGTGAACATGCGGAGCTGAATCTGTGCGGTATGGCCATTGCAGACAAGAATCAGCATGTGGACAATCATACGACAATCGACCATGCCGTGCCCAACTGTACCAGCAATGAGCTTTATAAGTATGTCCTTGACGAGCAGGCTGTAGGTGCCTTTGCCGGTCTGGTTTTAGTGCGCCCTGACGCACAGCACACCAGTTCGCAACAGACCAACCGCAATCTTTGTGCCACCCGCGATGCACGTATGTACACCCAGCCTCAGCTGGAGATTTATGCAGATGACGTGAAGTGCAGTCACGGCGCTACGGTGGGGCAGCTCGATGAAAGCGCTCTCTTCTATATGCGGCAGCGTGGTATTCCGGTGCGCGAGGCGCGCCTGCTGCTGATGTTCGCTTTTGTCAACGAAGTTATCGACACCATCCGTTTGGATGCTTTGAAAGACCGTCTGCATCTGCTGGTAGAGAAGCGTTTCCGGGGGGAACTGAACAAATGCCAGGGGTGCGCCATCTGCAAGTGATAGCTTATAATTTCGATTCATTATGAACAACGATATAAATAAGAGTAGTATCTTGGCTCCCCTCCCTATGGGAGAGGGGCTGGGGGAGAGGCTTCGAGCTGATTTCCCTATCCTTTCCCGTGAGGTATATGGCAAGCCGTTGGTCTATCTGGACAACGGCGCGACTACGCAGAAACCTCGCCAGGTAGTAAATGCCATTACGGACGAATATTATTCGGTGAATGCCAATGTGCATCGCGGAGTGCACTTCCTGTCGCAGCAGGCTACAGAGCTGCACGAGGCCTCGCGTGAGACGGTGAGACGTTTCATCAATGCCCGCAGCACGAATGAGATTGTCTTCACCCGTGGTACGACGGAGAGTATCAACCTGCTTGTCTCCAGCTTCGGTGAGGAATTTATGCAGGAGGGGGATGAGGTGATTCTTTCTGTGATGGAACACCATAGCAACATTGTTCCCTGGCAGCTGCTTGCCGCCAAGCGTGGAATTACCATCAAGGTGATTCCGATGAATGACAAGGGCGAACTCTTATTGGACGAATATAGGCAGTTGTTCTCCGAACGTACCAGGATTGTCAGTGTGGCGCATGTTTCCAATGTGCTGGGTACGGTCAATCCCGTCAAGGAGATGATTGCTTTTGCCCATGAGCAGGGTGTTCCGGTGCTTGTGGACGGTGCCCAGTCCATTCCCCACATGCCGGTAGATGTGCAGGATCTGGATGCCGATTTCTTCGTTTTCTCCGCGCACAAGGTGTATGGTCCTACGGGGGTAGGGGTGCTTTATGGTAAAGAGGAGTGGCTGGATAGGATACCTCCCTATCAGGGCGGTGGAGAGATGATTCAGCATGTATCTTTTGAAAAGACTACCTTCAATGAATTGCCCTTCAAGTTTGAAGCCGGTACGCCGGATTATATCGGTACTACCGGACTTGCCAAAGCTTTGGACTACGTTTCGCTGGTTGGGATGGACAAGATTGCCGCCTATGAACACGAATTGACCCAGTATGCCATGCAACGGCTGAAAGAGATTCCCGGTATGCGTATCTTCGGCGAGGCAGAAGACAAGGGTAGTGTCATATCGTTTCTGGTAGGTGATATCCATCATTTTGATATGGGTACATTGCTCGACCGTCTTGGCATTGCCGTACGCACGGGACATCACTGTGCCCAACCATTGATGCAGCGTCTTGGCATCGAAGGAACAGTGCGTGCATCTTTCGGGCTTTACAATACCCGGGAGGAGATAGATGTGCTGGTGGCAGGTATAGTTCGTGTCAGCCGGATGTTCTGACCAAAGCAAAGCTTTGCAACCTTTCTTTCATTCCTTGCGTCTAATATGTCAACAACTAAAAAAATGAATTATGTTAGTAACAACAACCCCGACTATTGAGGGTGGACGTATCACCCGCTATTATGGCATCGTTTCCGGTGAAACGATTATCGGTGCCAATGTATTCCGCGATTTCTTTGCCAGCATCCGCGACGTGGTGGGTGGGCGAAGTGGCTCTTATGAAGAAGTGCTGCGCGAAGCTAAAGATATAGCCTTGCGCGAGATGCAAGAACATGCCCGTGCTATGGGTGCCAATGCCGTGATTGGTGTAGACTTGGACTATGAAACGGTAGGAGGCAGTGGCAGCATGTTGATGGTTACGGCATGCGGTACGGCTGTAACGGTGGAATAAGTTCGCTCTACTATATTACAACATAGGAAGATATAAGAAATGGCAACCCTGTGAATGGTTGCCATTTTCTTTATAAGGAGTATCTTTTATCGGTTATTTGTACCAATCCTTATAATCTGTTCCATTGGAATTGACCCAATCCATAAAATGTTCAAAGCTCTTGTCTATCGGGTGGGTTTCAGGAGTATTGAAGTTTGTGGCTCCACTTAGATGAATGGCAAAAGGATAGTTGCCATTGGCTACATAATAGCTTGTCGGTACAGAGGACAAATCCTCTTCGGTATGGAATAGAGCCATGTCTGCCTTTTCAGTAGGAGGATAGTTGACCAAATGCACTTCGATGCGTGATTCTTTCAATTCGTCATGTACCATGATGAATGGATTATAAGGGGGAATTCCAAGCGTTTCGTGTGATAGTGGAGTCTTGAAGGTGTTCTTTATCTTATATGTAGCGGTTTTTGTATTTCTCTCTGTTACATCGAGCGCACTTAGAAATACATTGACGGTAGCTTTGGAAAGGTCTGTATCCAGTCCTTGTCCGTTGAAAGTTGTGGGGGCTTCCAATATTTCAGTTGACATATTGCTGCGTTCTGTATTCAGTTGGTAAGCGAAACCATTTTTGAAAGTGGCACCGGACCAAAGCAACTCATAGGTGTCTTCTGTAGAAAGGACCTGATTGGCATCATTGAAGTTCAATACGGACTGGTATTTTACAATAACATCATTCAAGTCATAGTCACCCTTTCTGGGCCAATTATCTTCGAAAGCGATGATTCCTTTGTATTCCAGACTGTATTTCTTATCCTCGTTGCCACCGTCAGGTTTGATATCAGGAATATCCGGATTGATGATGGCTTCGATGGGGTTGGACCATACGTTGAATTGTATATCATTATAGTCTTGGTCTGTCCAATCTTCAAAGGACAATACGACAAAATCATCGATGCGGAATGCAGCTGTATGTGTACGGCCGTCCCCATTCAGCTTTGTAGTAGAGTAGAAAGGCTTATTGTTTCCGCCATAGAAGCTGTCATTCAATAGGAACCATCCGATTTTTACTCCATTGGGAAATACGGTGCCTTGGTCCACTCCGTCGGGGTCTATGTAATGAAGCTTTACACTTTCACCGCCTTGTAGTCCGGAAGCCTTTTTATTATAATAATTATCCATCAGAGTGTTTGGAAAAACAATGCATTTGGGGGCTTTTTTAATTTCACTTAAAGATGCGTCTGCCCTATAGCAATAATAGCCAAAGGCGCTCGCTGCACCGCTGGTTCCTCCAATTATCCGGATGGATACTTCCGCATTGCGCCCTTCCGGATCATTGATTTCAAAATCTATGGCTTGTCGGTATTGCTTAGGGCATGTGCCTCCTTCCTTCAAGGTCGTATTGATGATTGTCAATACATCACCGGGAATTGTGATTTTGTTGTCTGTGTCTAAATAATGAGGATATCCTTTGGAGCTCCATGTTCCTAATACATGGTATCCTTTGGGTGCCTGCCATCCCTCCGCCCGTGTTTGCGGATTATCATCGGTGGAATCCCATTTGATGTCGGCAGTAATGGCATCTCCTGCAATAACTGTTTTGAAGAGGGTGGGGACCCCTATATAAGAAGTATAGATATATGCTTCGTCCCCATGGTCCGAATTGATGATTTCCTTGCCGCTATATGCACCGTTACCGTCTGTCATGCGTCTGATGACCGGTTCCAGGTCTGTGCGTTTTATAATCTGGCCATCTTTGTCAATCGTGAACGGGTCTTCAAGATAGATTTCAAAAAGTACTTTATAGCCTTCGGGGACATCATACTTTACGTTTACTTGGATGGAAGATGTCGTAGAAAAATCAAAAGAGTTGGGAGTCTTCTCATCGTCTTTTCCATTATCGGGATTGTAGACGTCATGTTCGCATCCTATGGATAGGAATGCCAGCATAATGCTGCATAATGTCAAAGCCAGCATCTTGCATGTCAGGTTAGAATAGATTGGTTTCATAATGCCTTTGTTTTTAGCTTGTTTACTTGTTGCAAAGGTACTATAAAAGTTGTAATATATATCTATATGTGCTCTATTCTTCTCATTAAATACAAAAAATAGGTAAAAAAGGGTACTGCTTGTTGTTTTATTCGCCAGTATAAATACATGCTTGCTTGGATTTCTTTTCTTTTTCATTTGCTTATTTCGTTTCAAATCAATATTTTTAGGCTTTCGTTCAACCTTTTAATACGAATAAATGCTATGGACCAAATCCTATTCTGGCTGGTTCCAGCCGCTTCTATTATGGCACTTTGTTTTGCCTGGTATTTCCATCGTCAGATGATGAAAGAGAGTGAGGGTACGCCTCAGATGATTAAGATTGCCGCTGCTGTGCGCAAAGGTGCTATGTCTTACCTTCGTCAACAATACAAGATTGTGGGCTGGGTATTTCTGGGGCTGGTTATCCTTTTCTCCATTATGGCATACGGTTTCGGAGTGCAGAACTCCTGGGTGCCGATTGCTTTCCTTACCGGAGGATTCTTTTCCGGACTTTCCGGTTTTCTGGGTATGAAGACGGCCACCTACGCATCGGCTCGTACTGCCAATGCGGCACGCACATCGCTGAATGCCGGACTACGCGTGGCTTTCCGTAGCGGTGCGGTGATGGGACTGGTAGTGGTTGGCCTTGGCTTGCTTGATATATCTTTCTGGTATCTGTTGCTGAATGCTGTAATTCCGGAAGATGTAATGACTCCCACCCATAAACTCTGCATCATTACCACTACCATGCTGACTTTCGGTATGGGCGCTTCCACGCAGGCATTGTTTGCACGCGTAGGTGGCGGTATCTATACAAAAGCTGCCGATGTAGGTGCCGACCTTGTGGGAAAGGTGGAAGCCGGTATCCCCGAAGACGACCCGCGTAATCCTGCCACGATTGCGGATAATGTAGGCGACAATGTAGGCGACGTGGCAGGTATGGGGGCTGATTTGTACGAAAGTTATTGCGGTTCCATCCTTGCTACGGCTGCCCTCGGTGCTGCGGCTTTTATCCACTCGGGTGATACGCTGATGCAGTTCAAGGCCGTAATCGCTCCGATGCTGATTGCAGCCGTCGGAATATTGCTTTCCATTATCGGTATCTTCTCCGTGCGTACCAAAGAGAATGCGAAGATGAAGGACTTGCTGAACTCACTGGCTTTCGGTACTAATCTCAGCTCTATTTTGATAGTTGTCGCCACTTTCTTTATCCTGTGGTTGCTGAAGTTGGACAACTGGCTGTGGATTTCCTGCTCCGTGATAGTGGGTTTGATAGTAGGTATCATCATCGGGCGGTCTACGGAGTACTATACTTCCCAATCCTACCGTCCTACCCAAAAGCTGAGTGAAAGCGGAAAGACCGGTCCGGCGACAGTCATAATTTCCGGTATAGGCTTGGGAATGCTTTCTACGGCTATTCCGGTGATTGCCGTGGTGATAGGTATCATTGCTTCTTATCTCTTTGCTTCGGGCTTCGACTTCTCTAATGTGGGTCTGGGGCTCTATGGTATTGGCATTGCCGCAGTAGGTATGCTTTCTACATTGGGCATCACGCTTGCTACAGATGCTTACGGACCGATAGCTGACAACGCGGGTGGCAATGCGGAAATGTCCGGTCTGGGTGAAGAGGTGCGTAAGCGTACCGATGCGCTTGACTCCTTGGGCAATACTACAGCCGCTACGGGCAAAGGCTTTGCCATCGGTTCTGCCGCTTTGACGGGATTGGCTTTGCTGGCCTCTTATGTCGAGGAAATCCGTATCGGGCTGACCCGCCTCGGGACTACCGAACTGTCGCTTCCTCATGGCGATGCCGTGGCTCTTCAAGATGCCACTTTCTTCGACTTTATGCATCACTACGATGTGACGCTGATGAATCCGAAAGTTCTTTCCGGTATGTTTCTGGGCTCGATGATGGCATTTCTTTTCTGTGGATTGACGATGAATGCGGTAGGGCGTGCAGCGGCCCATATGGTAGACGAAGTGCGCCGCCAGTTCCGCGAAATCAAGGGAATCCTTACGGGAGAAACGGAGCCTGATTATGAGCGTTGTGTGGCAATCTCGACGAAAGGGGCGCAACGCGAGATGGTGATTCCGTCACTGATAGCTATCATTGCTCCGATTGCGACGGGACTTATTTTCGGTGTTCCCAGTGTGCTCGGCCTGCTGATTGGCGGATTGAGCAGTGGTTTCGTGCTTGCCATCTTCATGGCAAATGCCGGTGGTGCATGGGATAATGCCAAAAAGTATGTGGAAGAAGGCAACTTTGGCGGCAAAGGCAGTGAAGTCCACAAGGCTACAGTCGTGGGTGACACCGTAGGAGACCCGTTCAAGGACACATCCGGTCCGAGCTTGAATATCCTAATCAAGCTGATGAGCATGGTAGCCATTGTGATGGCAGGGCTTACGGTTGCGTGGAGTCTGTTCTAGAAAGAGTTTTTCCCCGTATCCCACCAAAGGCGGGTGGCGCCGTTATCTGCGCCACCCAGTTTTTCCGTGAGGGTGGCGTATTGTGCCGGGTCGGCAGTGGCGGCGTCCGTCGAGAACGGAAGGCGGCGGATCATGATATCCGTATCAATCACTTTTCCGGTGTTGTTTTGGACCTTGAAAAGTTTGGGGTATCCGGTACGGCGTTGCTCAGCCCATGCCTCATAACTTTCGGGCCAGCATGCCAGCCACTTCTGGGTAATAATCTTTTCGAGTTTCGTCTCTATGTCTGCATCTTCTTCCCATTTGGGGGATATGGTAATCAAGGCTTTCATGTCCTTGCCTACCTTACCGCCCGAGACTACATCTTTATAATCGGCAGGGGTTTTGTCGCTTTCCAGATATTCGGAGGCACCAGCACAGTCCCACTGTGTAAATGAAGTACTTACCCCGTATTCATAGCATGTGCGGGGATTCTCTTTGGTATAGCCACGGAGGGCTGCTTCGGCCCTGAGCAGCCAGACTTCTGCCGCACTCATCAATACGGCTCCGGTCTTTTCGCCGATGGTACTTGTGTTGAGGGAAGAGCAAAAACTGTAAATGTTGGCGTCACCGTCTTTCATGGGTAACCCGATGGGAATGCCTAACAACTGTTTTTGATAACCTTCGAGAAGGGCGGTGTTATACCATTTCTTGCCACGCGGGTCCTCATAACCGTTGACAATGGATTCCATCGAGGCATTCATGTAGACTTCACCCCAACCGGCAACGGCACACAAAGGATTGATATAGTTCTTGCCCATTACAGCGATGGTTTCCCTTGCACCTTCCAGTACACCTTGATTGTCATTCAGTGCTTTGGTTGCTTGGTCTTTGGCAAGTGTTGCATCCACATTGGAGATGCGCATGGCAAGGCGCAAACGTAGTGAGTTGGCAAACTTTAACCACTCCTTCAAGGTCTTGCCGTTGGTCAGCATATCATACTCTTTGAATTTGTTGTTGTCACCGCCCTCGTCCAGGTATTCCCTTATCAATTGCTGCCCTTCGTCCAGATCTGCAAAGAAGCGTGTATAGGCTTCTTGCAGTCCGTAAACCCGGGGTGTCTCACCCAGTTGATGGTAGACCAGCGGACCGTATGTATCGGCAATGCGGTGCATCAGTTCCACTTTCAAAATTTCGGTAATGCCGAGGTAGCCTTTCAAGTTGTCATTGCCATAAAAGTTCTTTTCTGCCTTCTGCACCTCCGTGTAGACATATCCGTAAGTACATTGCCATGCGGCATTGGTCCAGCCTGAGTTCAGGTTGTAGCAGGCGTTGGATTTCATGAATTTAGGAATAGGGTCCATGAAGTAGCCGGAGAACATGTCATGGTTCAGGGATTGTGTCATCTGCCATACCCAATTTAAGCCAACAGAACCTATATTGAAGTAGATACCCGACTGTATGGGTTCGAATGGAGCAGTCAGGTTCTGGAAATCTATTTCCTTTTTGTCGTCCGAGAAACCTCCCTTGATTTCGTTGTCGTTCTCAAAACCGCCGGTGCAAGCTGCAAGCAGCAATATGCTATGGCAGAAAAGGAATATGATGCACTTGTTTTTCATAAGGTATTCATTTTAAAAGGTTAATCTTAGGTTAAAGCCGATATTCCGGGTAGTAGGCATGCCAAACACGTCTACTCCTTGATTGTTGTTGCCTACGGACATTACTGCATCGGGGTCGAACGGTGCTTCCTTCTTTAAGAAACACAAGTTGCGCGCTGCCAATGATACGTCGATTCCCTTTATGAATCTACTGTTTTCCAGTATCGTTTTCGGGAAAGAATAGCTCAGTGATACTTCACGGAGTCTGATGCAGGTTGCGTCGTACATATAATATTCGGAGATGGCATTTCTGCCGCCTACTGCGCTGTAAAATGCTCTCGGGTCGTTGAACTTCTGTCCCTGGTATTCTACATATCCCCGGGTGCGGGCATCTTCGGTGACTTTGGTCACGCCGTTGGCATCCAACTCAGACTGTGTCAGTGACATGACTTCGCCGCCAAAGCGGAAATCTATCAGGAAATAGAGCTCCAGGTTCTTGTAGGTAAGTGTGTTGCTCCATCCCATGGTGAAGTCAGGATTGGCATTCCCAAGCAAATCCTTGTTTCCGGTATTTCCTAAAGGCCTTTTGCTGGTTTCATCAACCATGATGCTGCCATCCTCGTTACGGCGGAAAGCATTTCCATAAATATCCCCCAGGCTACCTCCTTCTTTGACGCGCATCTGATAGCCTGCGTTGAAACCTTCTTCGTAGTAGGAAAATTCTGGATAGTCAGGATGCAGGGTCACTACTTTGTTCTTGTTGGCGGACATGTTGATGAGACTCTTCCACGAAAAGTTTCTGTATAGTAGCGGAGTGGCGTCTACCGTCAGTTCAAAACCCTGGTTACGTATTTTTCCGGCATTGACATACCGGTATTTATAGGTGGAGCCCGTAGGATTGTCCATTCTCAACAACTGGTTCTTGGTATTGGTCTGATACCAAGTGAAGTCTATTCCGAAGCGGTGATGGAAGAAGCGCCATTCTGTACCGAATTCGATGGAGCTGCTGATTTCCGGTTTCAGGTCACCGCGCTGTTCTACGGTATTTACATTGATACTGCCGCCTATCATGATGATGTCTACCGGATTGGTGATTCCTATCGGGAGGTCATTACCGACTTCCGCCCATGAAGCGCGCACTTTTGCAAAACTTATCCATTTGGGCAGGGAGCAGGTTTTGTTAAGAATCCAGGTAGCTCCTATGGAGGGATAGAAGAATCCGGTATTCTTGCTGTCTGTGTGGGCTAATGTGGATGACCAGTCGTTACGTGCGGTAATGTCCAAGTATAGTAGTCCTTTCCAGCCCCACTGCATGGTGGCAAATACTGATTGGAGCGTGCGTTTGCTGTCGATGCTCTGATTTACGGCTGCTTTGGAGTCCATCACTACATTGGGGACGGTAAATACATTCGGTTTGTAGAGGGAAGCAAGCCTTGAGTCTATCGTCAGTGAATTGACTTTACTCATGTTGATGCTGGCTCCCAGTGCCGTATTGAGGGAAAAGTCATCAAATTCCTTGTTGAACAAGACCATTGCGTCACCGTAGACTTGGATTTCCTGGCTGTCCGACCAGATGTAACGTCCGTTTTCCTTGTCCTCGTATTTGCCGGCGATGTTGGGAGCTGTAGTGGCATACATCTTATTGTCGAATTTATCACTGATATAATCCACATTACCCCGTACCTGCAGGCTGAAGTAGTCCGTAATGTGCAGATTGGCTCTGGCCGATGCCACAGCGCGATAACGCTTGTAGCCACTGAGCACGCGGTTTTTCAGCCAGTAGGGATTCTGTCCCCATTCACTGACGGTACCATCTCCATTCTTTTCAATCCAGTTTTGTGTCATCATATTGCGGTCGGCATTCCACGTTTCAAAGTTTTCTCTGTAAGTGCTCATGTCTACGCCACGTGGGAAACTGTACAAGCTGACCAGCGGATTCAGATAATAGCCGCCGGTAGCAGGGGAGTTCTTGACGGTTTGGGTCATTAGTGTTGCAATGCCGTCCAGTTTCAGCTTGTTGTTGAAGAGGCTGGCCGTTTCGTGTAGGTTCAGGTTATTCTTCTGTAGTTTGTTATTGTCCACAATTCCTTTAGCCGTGGTGTTGGCGTATGAGAAATAAGTTTGTACCTTTTCATTTCCGGTAGTGATAGCCAGCGAATTGAAAGTGGTGATGCCATTGCTGAAGAACTCGCCTATGTTGTCATAGTCCGTTACATTGCCTTTTGTACCCCAGCTTGCCGTACCGCCATCTTCGTTCCGGCCGTATGTATTTTGGAATTCGGGGGTACTGATGGCGTGACTTACGGTCAGGTTGGAGGAGAATGTAACGCGCTGCAGTCCGGCCTTTCCCTTTTTAGTGGTGATCAGAATGACGCCATTAGCTGCCTGCGAACCATAAAGCGCGGCGGCAGAAGAACCTTTCAGGATGTTGATGCTTTCTATGTCGTCCGGATTCAAGTTGGAAATCCCGTCACCGGCATCACGGTTCAATCCATCGTAGTTACCGCCGATTACGGTGGAGGTGGATTCTGTTGAGCTGTTCAGCATAGGAACACCGTCAATTACGTACAAGGGCTGGTTGTTGCCGCTGGCAAATGCAGAGCGTGCACCGCGAATGACGACTTTGGCAGAACCTCCTAAATTGGCGGTTTTATTGATTTGTACTCCGGCCGTCTTTCCTGCCAGTGTATTAATCATGTTCGGCTCTTTGGCACGGGTCAGCTCATTGCTGCTTATCTGTTGGGTAGAATAGGTCAATGAGGACATTTTCTTCTGGATACCCATGGCGGTTACCACTACTTGCTCCAGGGCGAGGTTCTTTTCTTCCATCCGGATGTGGAGATTATTTCTACCGTTCAGGGCAATGGTTTGCGGCTCATAACTGATGTAGGATACGACAATAGTGGCATAAGGAGGGATATTCATACTAAATTCTCCTTCGGTATTGGTGATAACACCATTGGCGGTCCCTTTTTCAAGAATGTTGGCACCGATAATCGGTTCGCCTTTGGAGTCCGTCACCTTTCCTCTTACAATAGCCATTTCCTGCAGAGTGTTTGTCTTATCCTCAGCACTCCTGCTGTTTTT
>ENA-OYWR01000575-OYWR01000575.1-human-gut-metagenome-genome-assembly--contig:-NODE-575-length-14898-cov-9.034292_pt1 | contig 14898 bp, 10 predicted proteins | sample MGYA00244816_ERZ653408 | MGnify/ENA primary metagenome ERZ653408 (study PRJEB26926, sample SAMN06165138) | human gut metagenome | biome: ENVO:00009003; feature: ENVO:2100002; material: ENVO:00002003... | reverse complement strand
TCTACACTTCTAGCTTCGTCGGCAGCGTCAGATGTGTATAAGAGACAGTTATAGAACTATGCTAAAAAAAATTGCACTTGTATTGATGCTTGCACTCCCAATGGGTGTATTTGCACAAAATCTGAAATTCGGTCATATTAATGCCCAAGAAATCGTTTCAGCAATGCCTGAATTTGCTAAGGCACAATCTGATATTGAAGCACTAGACAAACAACTGACCAGCGAATTACAAAGAACTCAGGAAGAATTCAACAAGAAATATCAGGAATTCCAGCAAGCTATCGCTAAGGACTCTCTTCCTGCTAACATCGCTGAGAGAAGACAAAAAGAACTGCAGGATATGATGCAAAGACAAGAGCAGTTCCAACAGGAAGCTCAACAGCAGATGCAAAAAGCTCAGGCTGACGCAATGGCTCCTATCTACAAAAAGTTGGACGACGCAATTAAAGCTGTAGGTGCTGCCGAAGGCGTAATCTACATCTTCGACCTTGCAAGAACACCGGTTGCTTACGTTAATGAGTCACAAAGTATTAATCTGACTCCTAAGGTAAAGACACAGCTCGGCATCAAATAAGAAGCTATAAGCTATAAAATACCGAAAGGGAAAGAGAAAAGAAGATCATACTTCTTTCTCTTTCCCTTTTTTCATGTAACTTTGCGTATATAAAACCGCACTCGTCATGAAGCAACATCTATCTCATACACCCGGACCAATCGGAGTTTTCGATTCCGGATACGGTGGGCTGACTATCCTCAACAAGATAAGAGAGGCACTGCCGGAATATGATTATGTCTATCTGGGAGACAATGCACGCACTCCTTACGGCGCACGTTCTTTCGAAATCGTGTACGAATTCACTTTGCAGGCAGTCAATAAATTGTTTGAAATGGGATGTCATCTCGTTATCTTGGCCTGCAATACAGCCTCTGCCAAAGCATTGCGCAGCATACAAATGAATGACTTGCCCGGCATTGACCCTGAACGCCGTGTACTCGGAGTTATCCGCCCTACCGTTGAGTGTATAGGCGACATTACTCAAAGCCGTCATATCGGAGTACTGGCAACAGCAGGTACCATCAAGTCCGAATCGTATCCATTGGAGATACATAAGCTATTCCCGGATATTCAAGTGAGCGGAATGGCATGCCCCATGTGGGTACCGCTAGTGGAAAATAATGAATCACAGAACGAAGGGGCTGATTATTTCATCCGGAAATACATTAACCAGCTGCTATCCAAAGATCCCGAAATTGACACGATGATTCTGGGCTGTACGCATTATCCTATCTTGCTCCCTAAGATACAAGAATACACTCCGAAGCATATCCGCATTGTCGCACAAGGAGAATATGTAGCCGAAAGTCTGAAGGACTACCTGAGCAGACACCCGGAAATGAAAGCCAAATGCACCCAAAACGGCAGCTGTCTGTTTTACACCACAGAGGCGGAAGAGAAGTTTGTCGAATCGGCCTCTTCCTTCCTGAACCAGCAAATCGACGTAAAAAGAATCTCTCTCGAATAAATATGGGAAAGCTGATCAATCTTTCCTTCTTTTTTCGTATATTTGATGTAGTCTGAAGGTATTTAATTGACTACAAATAGATTAAAAGAAACTCGCATGAGAATAGGCAACGGATAAGAAATTGGTAAAGTGCTTTGATACACTATATTTCTCATGCTGTCAAACAACTCTTATTTGTTTGCAAATATAATATTATTGCAGGTAATAATCAAAAATAACGAGGTTTATTTTCATTTTTACCTGCTGATATTTGTTCCGGATTATCAGATGCGATATATTTGTAATTAGGATTCGTACCGTGTTCCAAGCGGTTCATAAGTAACGACTTGCGGAGCTTTGGCAACAAGGGGATGCGGCTCCGTTTTATAGAAATGACTTATGCAAACCGACTTATCCATTTACAACAGTCTTCGCCCTTCCTTTATAGAAGGCGTTCACGCCGTGAAGTTCAATGCTTTGTCGGCGGTCATATCGCGTTACCGGGATTATGCCCGCAGTTCCGAACAAATAAAAGCGTACTCGGGAGATTCTCTTCTGATGCGGGACATTGCCTCCTTGCTTGACGAAGCACCCCGTCCCATAACGGGGGAATACCAGGATTTCACCCCGTTCCTGCTTCTTCTGATGCTTTCGGAGGAGTTTCATGCCGTCCATTACGTCGAGCGTCTTGTAACGTGGTATTTCGGCTACTGTTGTGTCGATGAACTGCGGACGGTCTGCACCATTCTGTCCCAGTGTTCCTACCCGCATCACGACACGCTGCGGCTGCGGTTCAAGAATTACCTGCGTGAAGCCCGTAAGACATTGGGTATGCCCGTTGAATGTAACGCTGCTGTCATGCTGAAAATGCTCGACGCCTCTTATGAACATCTCACTCCCGCCGATGTCGGGGAGTTCGAGGAGCTGTTGCACCTGGGGGACGATTACGAGTTCATCTCCCGTGTCAAATCGAATTATCTTGCCTCGGATAACGTCACGGAACTCGCTGGGGTTTGCGGGTATTCCAGCACGATTACCTTCCGCCGGCGTTTCCAGCGGGTTTTCGGCTGCTCGGCCTCCTCGTGGTTGCGTCAGCGCCGTATCGAACGTATCGGGGAGTTGCTGCGGACGACACACTACACGTTGCAGGAAATAGCCTACATGTGCGGTTTCTCCGCCCAATCCCACTTTACGGACTTTTGCAAGCGGAATATGGGGAGCAATCCCACTTCCATCCGCCAGGAAGGCCGGATCTGACATTAAAATCGGCCTCGTGATAAAAAAACGAAGAGAAAGATAAAAATCGTAATCCGCCGGTTTTTCGATTCGCTAACTTTATACGCGAAAGTAACAAGACGGATTATGATTGCATTTATAGAAAAATTAAACAGCGAAGTCCTGCGGAGTATCGAACGTATCGAATCGCGGGATACCGACGTGTTGAAAAAGTCGCTTGAAGCGTCACGTGTCCTGGGAGAAGCGTTCGACCGTTTGAAACAATATATCATCGGCTACCGTTTTCAAAACGATGACGAGGAAATAAAGTTCTTCAAAGAAATCAAACCCCGTCTTTTTTGCCGTCTGATCTATTACCGCAAGCTCTACAATATCGAGATGAACCGTCCGGTAGGAAGTATCGAGGCACAACGGGAGTACCTGGACGCCCATGTTCGGGCCATCAACGCGTACACGCAGAAACGCCTTGACTTTATCCGCTATTTCCGCAGCGGCGCTACACACCTGGACAGCCTCTATTTCCTGCGCGGGCAGACCGACACGGAGCAATACCTGGAAACCTTCTACTATGAACTCGACCCGCAGTTTTCGACAAACGCGGATTTCAAGGTGGCGAAAATCCTGGCCAACGATATGTTGTCGGTTTATCTTATGGGCGAATTGGAATCACTGGAGAGCACGAACCTCCGGAACATGGTTCTCCCATTGCCTGACGTGCGTCCGACATGGCAGGACTCGAAGACGGATCTGACGGAACTTATTTACCTGCTCGACAGTAAAGGCTGTTTCGGCAATGTGCCACTCACGCAACTTGCCAGCTACATTTCCAACGCTTTCAACGTACACCTCGACATGAACCTTTCGAGGACATTCTGCGATATGAAAATCCGAAACAACCCGACACCGTGGCTTGACAAGGCGAAAGAGGCCCTGCTTAAACGTATGCAGACGTGGAAGCGAAACAAGAAAAACGGCAATTCCGAGTAGAATATGAACCGGTAAAGCACTCTATTTCTTATAGAAGCACTGATAATCAGCGTTGTATATAACAAAAGAACCGAGGTCGGTTTTCCCCCGTAACTCTCGAAAGGAACTTTCCCGAACGCCCGTATTTGCACCCGTATAAGGAGCCGATACGGGTGTTCCGTTGTAGCCCCGTCCGGATTAGAACACCGTTAAGCGTTGAATCACAGTATTCTATCGCATTTCTGCCAATAAAAATACCGAGTACGGGCCGCGGATTTCGGTAAAAAACACTGCCTTCTTCACCGCATGAACCGTTGAGAATCAGTTCACTGCAAATTATCAAAAAAAAGTCGTACCGACCTCGTTTTAAGCTGTCCATATAAGCCCGACCTTTGTAACAGACTAAAAAACAAAGGAGTATGAAAATCATAGTGATCGGTTCGCGAGCCTATAACGAGCTTGTCGGGCGTATAGAGAAAATAGAGGCTGCAATCGCCTCTCTCCCTGAAAAGGGGCGTGCATGGAATAAGGAGTATATAAACGACGAATGGATGGACGGCGAGCAGGTCTGCCGTTACCTGGGCATCAGCGGGCGTACCCTTCAACGCCTCCGCTCGGATCACGTGATCACCTATTCGGCCATCAACCGGAAGCTGTATTATTCCCTCACGGAAATCCGCCGTGTGCTGAAGGAGCGTTCCGTGCGGCGCAAGAACCAACCAAAGGAGTAGGCCATGTTTCTGGACAAGGAATATTTCGACGGATGGATGCAGCGGCTCTCGGAACGGCTGGAACGTATCGAGAAGCTGTGCGCGGGGGACGTGGAGCAACCGCTTTCCATCCTGCCTGACGGGGAGCGTCTTCTGGACAATTACGACCTGTGCCGTATGCTCAATATCAGCAAGCGCACACTCCAGCGTTACCGCACCTCGGGAGAGCTGCCTTACGAGATGATCTATCACAAGACCTTCTACCGGGAATCGGACGTCCTGCGGTTCATCGAGCGTAACTTCAGTAATTTCCGCAAGCTGAAAAAGGATCGTCCTGCCGGTTCCGGTTAGGCCCTGTCCCGAGAGTCCGGCGTCATGGAAAAACGCGGAGATACATGGAATAAGGCACGACAAGGCGGTACAACCGCTCGATATTTGCCGTAAAATCAGTATGTTTGCACTTGGAAGCCTATATAATAATGAAGCAATGAAAGAAACTGATAAAATATATCCTGCCGACAAAGGGGAGGAAGAGCTGCTGCATAACGTGCGCCATATCTTGCAGGAAGCGCGCGCGAAGGTGATACATCATGTCAATTCGACCCTCGTGAGGGCTTACTGGCAGGTAGGGAAATATATAGTGGAGTACGAGCAGCAGGGAACCGGCCGTGCCGGATATGGCAAGGCTGTCATCAACACCCTTTCCAGGCGGCTCGTGGCGGAGTTCGGAAACGGGTTCACGGCCACCAACCTGCGGTACATGAGGCAGTTTTACCAGTGCTACCCGAAATATCACACGCTGTGTGATAAATTGAGTTGGTCGCATTGCCGCACGCTTCTCAAGGTGTCGGGCGATGCCGCCCGTGATTTTTACCTGCACGAGTGCGTCAAGGAAAACTGGAGTGTCCGGCAGCTCGACCGCCAAATCAACACGCTTTTCTATGACCGCCTGCTGGCCAGCCGAGACAAGAAAGCTGTGAAAGAGGAGATTTCCCGTACCGAACCCGGACGTGTCGAACCCAAAGAGATCATCCGCGACCCGTATATCCTGGAGTTTCTCGGTATCCCGCAGGGAGAGCATTTTCTGGAAACCGATCTGGAGCAACTGCTCATCAGCCGCTTGCAGCGCTTGATGCTCGAACTCGGGAAAGGCTTCGCCTTCGTCGCGCGACAGAAGCGTATCTCCTTCGACGACAAGCATTTCTACATCGACCTGGTCTTTTACAATTACCTGGCCCGTTGTTTCGTTTTAATAGACCTTAAATCCGGGGAGCTGACCCATCAGGATTTGGGGCAGATGCAGATGTATGTCAATTACTACACCCGTGAGTTGATGAATCCCGGGGATAACCCTCCGGTGGGTATCGTCCTCTGCGCGGAGAAAAACGACGCGGTCGTCCGTTATACGCTGCCCGAAGATGAAAAGCAGGTCTTCGCCGCCCAGTACATGACCTATCTTCCCACGCAGGAGGAGCTGCAAACACTCTTGCAGGAAGTGTGACGACAACGCTCACGGACATATGAAAAAAGCCGATGGAAATCTGTACTTCCGTCGGCTTTTCGTTTACATCTTGATCCCTTTCTTCGCAGGGCCGTTCTCCGGCGGGCTGCCCACGCCCGCGATCACGATGCGCCCCCCGGAGGCGTCGGCAATCTGCCGCAGCCGGGAAGGAATACGGGCCGCCGTGTTGTCTTCCTTCGGGAGCTCTTCCGCCGTGTCATGCCGTTCCCGGCACACGTCGTTATCCTCCTCCGCCTCCTTTCCCTCGCTCTCTTCTATCGGTTTGAGGCTTTGCTGTATCCTGCGGTCTATTTCCGTCAGGTCAGCTTTCAGGGCCGTCAGTTCGGGTTCCTTGCGCCAGGAACTTTCCACCACTTCCCGCAGGACGGGAATATCTTTCTCCAGTTCCTCATTCTTTTTCCGGAATTTTTCCAGTGTCGGCTCGATGGTCGCGAGCGCGTGGATGAAGTTCATCGCCGCCAGTCGCGGGTCGGAGGCGATATTCCCGTAGTTATACTGGTATAGATAATCCCCTTCACCCCGGACATAAAAACGGTTCTGCACCAGGTCGAGCCCGTCTTTCCCGGTCGTTTCGCTCTGGACGAGCAGCTCGAACCCGTAGAGGCTCCCGATGGGTTCGAGCCTGTCGAGCGTGCGTGCCGTTTCGGCGATATGGTTGAGCTGTTTCCCGATGAGCTTGGGGTCGGAGGTTTCCAGCCCGTTCAGTTTCACGGGATTGCGGTACGAGCCGTCCTCGTTGAACTCGACGCGGGCCTTGAAGTGTTCCAGATCCTTGCCGATACGCCGTATCAGGTCGTTGTTCTTCTCTATCTTCTCCGTGATCTGCTCCAGCTTGTAGCGGCTCGATGATTTGCCGCGCACGAATGCCTGGCGTTCGCTTTCGAGCGTGGCGATCTTCTTCTCCAGGCGGGCCTTGTCCAGCAGGTCTGTATTTCCCGAGAGGACGGCGACATACTCGGAAAAATTCATGCCGCTCTTTTCGTCGATGGCCCCCTCGTCGATGGTACGGCTTCCCATGTTGTTGGTCTTGAGCTGGCGGATGAACAGTTGCTTGTTGTGCAACAGCCCGAACTTGTAGGCGTCGAGCGACTTCTCGACGGCGTATAATATCACGTCCACCTTGTTGTCGGCATGGAGTTTGGCGATCTCGTTCCCGGTGCGTATTCCCCGCCCGTCGCGCTGCTCCAGGTCGCTGGGACGCCAGGGGCAGTCCAGGTGGTGTATCGCCACGCAGCGTTTCTGCGCGTTCACTCCCGTCCCGAGCATCTCGGTCGATCCGAAGAGTACGCGGATTTTTCCGGTGTTCATACCGGCGATCATCTCCTTGCGCGCTTTTTCCGAGGTCGCCTCCTGGATGAACCGCACCTCGCTTTGGGGTATGCCGTAATCCTCCGCGAGTTTACGCCGTATCTCGGAATAGACGTTCCACCCCGCTCCGGGTTTGTAGGTTCCCAGGTCGGAGAATACGAACTGCGTACCTTTGTACGCCTCGAAACGGCGGTAGTAACCGGCAATCATACGGGCGCAGTGGCTCGCCTTGTTGTCCACGTGGTCACTGTATAGTTCGGGGTCTATCATACGCATATCGAGCGACATCTTGCGGGCGTAGTCTGTGGCAATGAGCATTTTCGCCTTTTCCTCCCGCTCCGAGAGCGGCAGGCGGCCCAGGAGCGTGGCATCGCCCGATTTGGCGAACTGCACCAGCCGTTCTATGAACTCCGTCTGCTGGGGTGTCGGCGGGATATTGTGCAATATCTCGTTCTTTTGCGGTCGGTCGATCCCTATATCCTCCGCCGAGCGGTAATCTGTAATCTCGGAGTAGAACATGGCCAGTTCGGGAACCTTGATGAAATATCGGAACCGTTCTTTCTGCACGACCTCGTTGGTCACGGAAAACTCGTAGTCGATGGTTTTCTTGGCAAAAATGGCCGCCCAGGCATCGAAGGTGCGGATATTCTGACGCTCCAGTTCCTTCGGGCGCAGGTACTTGAAAAGCAGGTACAGTTCCGTGAGCGAGTTGGAGATGGTCGTTCCCGAGAGGAACGTCGCCCCCAGGTCGCGGCCCGTGCGCTGCTGTATGGTACGCAGCGCGAAAAGCATGTTGAGCGCCCGCTGCGACCCCTCGGGATTTCCGAGGCCCGCCACCCGGTCATGCCGGGTCGTGAAAGTCAGGTTCTTGAATTTGTGGCTCTCGTCCACGTAGAGGTGGTCGATACCCATGAGGCGGAAGTCCACGGCGTCGTCCTTGCGTGTTTCCAGCGCGTGCGCCACCTTCTGCAACTTGGCTTCCAGGTTGGCCTTGCGTTTCTGACACCCTTTCATCATGGCGCGGGAAACGTCCCTGCCTTGTGCTTTGAGCACTTCGAGGTTCTCCTCCACACAGTCCAGCTCGGCCTGCAATATCTCCTGCTGTATCTCCGGAGACTGGGGTATCATGCCGAACTGTTCGTGCGAGAGGATCACGGCGTCCCAGTCGTTGTTGCGTATCTCCCGGAAGATGCGCTCACGCTTCCGGGGCGTGAAATCCTCCTTGCCCGGGTAGAGGACTTTGGCCATCGGGTAAGCGGTGCAGAACGTCCGGGCTATTTCATGGATGTTGGCTTTCAGCCCGATAATCATGGGTTTGTTGGCCAGTCCGAGGCGTTTCTTCTCGTAGGCCCCGCAGCACATGATGAGGGTCTTTCCGCCGCCCACCTCGTGGTCGATTATCCCGCCGCCGAGCAGTTTGTCCATCCATATCGCGTCCTTCTGGCTGTCATACAGATTGTCTATTCCCAGCCCCTTGAGGTCGAGGTCGGGGAATTCCTGGTGCGTCCCGTCGTACTTCGGGCGCACGTAACAGTTGAAAGTACGGTTATAGAGGTCTGTCAGGCGGTCTTTGAAGTCGGACGACTGCTCGCGCAGCCATTCGGGGAAAGCGCCCCGGATCTCGTCTATCTTGCTGTTGGCGAGCTGTATGGCCTCCCCGTCACGCACTTTGACCTCCCGCCGTTCGCCGTCCACCCATTTGAGGACGGTCTTGGTGATGTCGGGCGAAGTGTTTTGCAGGGCGTGTTTCAAAAGGTGCAGGCCGTTGTACTTACGGGTCTGCGCGCTGACGGCATACTGCTCCGTGATCTTCACGTTCGTCGCTTCCGCCTTCACGCCGTACTCGTCCAGGTTGGAGGCGAAGGTGATCTTCACCTCCGTATCGAAGAGCGAGGAGGCGAAACGCTCGTAAATACCTTTTGGAATCCACCGTTCGCCCAGGTTGAAGTCCAGGTCGTCGAAAGCGATGGGTTTGGGTGTCGCCTCGCGCAGAGCCTCCAGCGATTCCCGGGCCGGGGCGTGGTCGGGATTCTCCCGCAGGAACGCCTCGATCCGTTCGGCTTTCCCGATGACATTGCCGGCGATGAACTTGTCGGCAACCTCGTAGCCGTCCGTTTCCGGGTTGTAATAGATACGTCCTTTCAGTTCCCCGAGTATTCCCTCCACGGTAGTTCCCGTGAGCGAGGCCATGTAGTGCGGTTCCACCCGGCCGTACTTGTTCAGGCTGGCCACAAGGGCCTCCGAAGCGTCGTCGGCGTGCGTGATCTCATCGGGATTGAAGGCCACGGGACGCTCGAAGATGTCGGCTTTGCGTGCCTTGCCGTCGATGTAACGCTCCAGCGATAGAATCTCCGTCCCCCGCGCGTCCATCTTGATCAGGTCGAGGTTGCGTTTGTCATTGAGCCGTCCGAAGCGTTCGGTGAAATTGTCGTAAAGCCGGTTGAGCATCTCCCGCAGGGCGGGGTTCGCCGTCAGCGTTTCCGCCTCGTTGTTATAAAGGTGGTAATAGGCATCGCGTATCTCGATATACATGGAGGCTTTCGTCCGTTGTGCAGGCGTGAGTTCCAGCGGGTGGAACATGGGTTGCAGGGATTCAATCCCCCGCAGGTAGCCGACCCGGTTTTGTCCGTCCGTGACGAGTGTCCCTTCGCGGAAATAGGGGGCGACCTCCCCCTCGAACGGGCGGGGTTTCATATCCGCCTCCCGTATCTGCGGCATTTCTTTACCGGGTTCTTCCTCCTCCGGATTGTCCGGCGTGTCGAACAGGCCGCCCGTTCTCGGCGTACCGGCGGCTTGTTTCCGTTTGCCTTTCGGGGCTTCCGTCGGGGGGCGTACCGCCTGCCGTTCCCGCTGTTCCGGGGTTTCCTGCTGCCGGGCGTTTTGCCGGCGCAATTCCGCCCTCCGTTCCGGGGTAAGCGACATCATCATCTCGTAAAAGCCGTTGATCGGCGGGTTGTCCTCCCAGTTCAGGGAGGCATACAAGTCTTCGGGATCACGCTCCGGTGGCGTCGTTTTCGGCATTTCGCTCTTCTGTTCCTCCGGAGAGGAGGCCGGGGCGAATAACGAGGGTTGTCGGGGCGTCTTCCGCTTTGCTCCCCGGCGGCTGTTCCTTTTCTTGGATATACCGAGTTCTGCCTGCCGCCGCTCCTCGGCGCTGAAGCCGAACAGGTCGTAGAGCGTCAGCAACGGTTCCTGCTGCACATTTACCGGTTCGGCAGCTTGGGTGGCAGGTACGGGAGCCGCCGTTTCCACCGTGTCGAAAAGCGACCCGGCGAAGCCCTCCCGCGGTTTCGGTTCCGTTGTTCCGCCCACGTGCTGCACGGGAGTATCTGCCATGCCGAAATCTTCGGGTTTCGGCGGGTGCTGCTCCCACAAGCGATTCTCCCGCTCTTTCGACCAGGCCCCGAAGTCGGCCAGATCCTCCCCGGTCGGTTCTCCGGCGGGAGTGGCGGCAGAATCCGGTAACGCTTGTCCGGGTTTGTTTTCGATTCGGGTAATCTCCCCGGTTTCGGTATCGACATGGTAGCCCTGCGCCGCCATTTCGGCGACGACGCGGCGTTTTTCCTCCTCTTCCCGCTGCTGCTGAAGGTTACGGGCGTCGGCGATAATCTCCTTGACGATTTCTCCGGCAAGGCGGGGCTCGTATCTTTCGGCACGCTGGCGTTCCGCCTGACGGGAACGGGACAATTCCCGCTCCGGTGTACCGGGTGTCTGTTCCGGAGCATGTTCCAGGCAATAACTCTCGTTGAAATGCCGGTTGAAATCCTCCGAGAGCATACGCCGCATCTCCCGGTCGATGCCGTCCACGCCCTCCGCGTGGGTGAACTCCATCGCCGGTTTGCCGTAGGGGTCTTTGCCTACTTTGGCCTCGGTATGGATCACCCTGTCGAACGACTGGAAAAGGTTGTTTATCCGGATGCCGTTCGACAGCTTGCGGGATTCGATGAAATCCCGCTGCCGTTCGGACAGTTCCCCCGTGACGGCTTTCTTTTGCAGGATAACCAGGTCGCTGCCGACCTCCGTCCCCGCGTGTTCTGTAAAGAGGTTGTTCGGCAGCCGGATGGCCGATACGGGCTCGCAGCGGTTCATCAGCCACTCGCGCACGGGGCGTCCCTGCTCGGCGTTCAATACTCCCTGCGAGGTGATGAATGCCACCAGGCCGCCCTCGCGTACCATATCGACGGACTTCATGAAAAAATAGTTGTGCAGCGCCCGTGTGCCTTGCCGCCGCACGGGGTCGGTATGGGTGGAGAAGAACGGGTCGAAGAGCGCCACGTCCCCGAAAGGGATGTTGCTCACGGCCACGTCGTAGTAACCGGCGTATTTGGGTTCGATACGTTCGAATCCCTGTACCCGCACCCGTTTTTCGGGATGCAGGTGCTTCAGGATCAACCCCGTGGCGGGGTCTTTCTCGAAGCAGGTGATCTCCGCATAGGGGGCGTGGAAATCCACGGCACTGACGAAAACCCCCGTTCCCGCACTGGGGTCAAGAATACGTTTGGGGACGATCCGCGTGTCCCATATCGCCTCCACGATGGCGTCTGCCACTTTCGGGGGCGTGTAAAAAGCCGTCAGGACGGAGTTCTTGATCCCGTCCATGTAGCGCTTGTATTCCCGTTCGTCGGGAGTATTCGCCCTGATGACCTCGTGCAACTCGGCCACGAGCGTTGCCATGCCGTCCTTGTCCGGTTTCCCGGTGGGGTTTTCCAGCACTTCCTTGATGGCGCCGAAGCCGCTGTATGCGCCGAGTGTCCTTTCTTCTTCGGGAGTCGGCGCCCGCCGTTCCCTGTCGAGCGTGAAGGCCGTCTTCAGCGCGTCGATATTCTGGCGGAGGTGGGTTTTCTTATTGAATGCCATCTTCGAGAAGTATTTGGACGGTTCCCGTCAGTTCGGTATAGAACAGTTCGTAGTCGGGCGTGTCGGCGAAGTCGTCCGTGAGGTCGTACTTCTCCAGCACCCCGCGGCAGAGGGGCAGCAGGCGTAGAGCCGCCTGCCGGGCGGTATCCTCGGGAATCTCCGCCTCGAATTCCCTCCAGAGGATGTTTACCAGCGTGTTGTAGGGTGAAAAGTGCAGTCCGCGGTAGAGTTCCTCGCGGGCAATTTCTTCGGCCTCGATGTGGTTGCAGCCCGAACGGATCGCCTCGCTGTACGCTTGGGCGGCGCTGTCAGCCCGCTCGGCGATGAATTCACCTTCGGCGATGAGTTCCGGGTGGCTGTCCTTGAGGTAGGATAGTAACGAAAGTCCGTAATAGGACAATTCCCCCGTGGGGGTATGGTGTTGCTTGTCTGGCATGATAAGAATTTTTAGTGGTCGTTGATAATCGGGGAAGAGAAAGGCGCCCCGGGTTCCCACCCGAAGCGCCGACCACTGAAAAAATCCTTATCAAACAAGCGTATCTCGTTATGACAGGTCTTTTCCAGTGGCAAAGGTAACGATTATTTCCGTTTGTTCCTCTTTCCCTGCCTGGGAGTATCGCGCGGCTCGAAAACGAACGAGGTCTTGAACTGGTCATCGAGCGTGAGGGCCGCGTCGAACGTCCCGCCGCCGTTTTTGACGAATCCCCGGATCGTGCCGGTTTTGCCTTTGGTCAGCAGTTCCGCGAGCTGCTTGTCGGTCAGCTCCTTGCGGGCCACGGTTCTCCATACGGTCAGGCCGCAATTGGGATTCTGGCACTTGGCGAGTTTGGGATAGAACACCACGGGCCTGCCGCAACGCGGGCAGGCTGTGTCACTCTCCGCGCCGTCGATTCTTGCTTCCAGCAGTTCTTTGGCGATTTGCGAGGTGAAGACCTCGATACCGCGATGGAATGTCGGGGCGTCCATCTCCCCGGTGGCGATCTTCGAGAGGGCCAGTTCCCAGCCGCCCGTCATGGCGACATCGGCGATCTTCTTGTCCCTGACCACGGCATACACGGCCAGTCCCTTGTCCGTGGGTACAAGCGACTTTTTCTCTCGCCTGACATACTCGCGGGCAAAGAGCGTTTCGATGATGGCGGCACGGGTGGCGGGCGTGCCGATGCCGGCATCCTTCATCGCCTCGCGTTCGGCCTCGTCGGACAGTTCGCGTCCGGCGGTTTCCATCGCCGCCAGCAGGCTCGATTCCGTGTGAAGGGGGCGCGGCCGGGTTTGTTTCTGTTCCGTACCGCATCCCTTGACGGGCAGCTCGTCGCCTTGCACGATGTCGGGAAGGAGGGTCATGTCCTCCTCTTTCTCCTCGACAGGTTCATTCAGGACGGCCCGCCAGCCCGTCTCGACCATGATACTGCCGCGGGCCGTGAAATCATGCCCCGCGCTTTGCAGGGTAAGGGAAGTGTTTTCTTTCACGCAGGCCCCGGAAAAGGTTTCGAGCATCCGCCCCGCGACCATCTCATAGACGATGCGGTGGTCGGCATCCAGTTCGGAGGGGAGGTTCTCGGTGGGAAGCAGCGCGTGGTGGTCGGCGATCTTTTCGTTGTCCACGCTTCGGCGGGAGAGAGATGCGGTATCCATCCTGCCCGCGTATTCCGCGAAACGGGGATAGCGTGTCATGTTCCCGATGAGTGCCGGAATCTCCTCGGCCACATCTTCCGATATATAGCGTGAGCCGGTACGGGGATAAGTGATGAACTTCTTCTCGTAAAGCGACTGGGCGATGTCGAGCGTTTTTTCTGCCGAAAAACCATACCGGCTGTTGGCCTCTTTCTGGAGTGTCGTCAGGTCGTACAAGAGAGGCGGCTGTTCCCTGGTCTCCTTGCGCTCCACGTTCACGACGCGTACCGTTCGGGCGCCGATAACCTCGGCGCGGGCTGCTTCCGCCTTCTCCCTGCCGTCGAATTTCTCCGTGGAGAGGACGGTGAACTCCGTGCCCTCCTTTGCCGTGGAGAGCTTCAGCCGGAAATAGGTGGCGGGCTTGAACGCCTTGTTCTCCAGGTAACGGGAGCAGATGATCGCCAGCGTGGGGGTCTGCACCCGTCCGAGCGACCAGACACCCCGCCCGGCAGCCACAGCAAGCGCTTGCGAGGCGTTGATACCGACGATCCAGTCGGCTTCGCTGCGGGCTTTGGCCGAGAGGTAAAGGTTGTCGTATTCGTTGCCGGGGCGAAGGTGTTGTAACCCCTCGCGGATGGCCCGGTCGGTCAGGCTGCTGATCCATAACCGCACGAAAGGGGTACGGCATTCCAGGTAAGAGTAGATGTAGCGGAAGATCAGCTCCCCTTCACGCCCCGCGTCGGTCGCGACGATGATGCGCTCGGCCATGCCGAACAATTCCCGGAGAATACCGAGCTGCTTCACGACACCCGGGTCGGCCTTATACTCTTTACCCTCCCGAACCTGCCGGGGCAGGAGGATGAACGATGATGGCAGGATAGGCAGGTTTTCCCGGCGGAAACCCGCGATGCCATACTGTTGGGGCATTGCCAGCCCGACCAGGTGGCCGAAGGCCCAGGTTACGGCATAGCCGTTTCCCTCTATAAAACCGTCTTTACGGTTCGTGGCTCCCACGATGGCGGCGATCTCACGCGCCACCGAGGGCTTTTCTGCGATAATAACTTGCATGATGATTCGGATTTTTCAGTGGTTGTTTTCTTGTTGTTCTTCTTCTTTCTCTATTTCCGGACGGGCGGTCAGCCGGCGGTCGTAATAGACATGGTTGCCGTTCCCGTCGTAATACAGC
>ENA-OYWR01000568-OYWR01000568.1-human-gut-metagenome-genome-assembly--contig:-NODE-568-length-14977-cov-6.572644_pt1 | contig 14977 bp, 10 predicted proteins | sample MGYA00244816_ERZ653408 | MGnify/ENA primary metagenome ERZ653408 (study PRJEB26926, sample SAMN06165138) | human gut metagenome | biome: ENVO:00009003; feature: ENVO:2100002; material: ENVO:00002003... | reverse complement strand
ATTAGTCCTTATTGGGTTTCGGGATCAGCAGAATGGACATCGTGCGGCCCTCGAGCACCGGCGGCTTATCCATGCTTGCCTGGGGCAGAGCCTCGGCAAAGCGTTTCAGCACGTCAGCACCCAGAGCACTGTGCGCCATCTCACGGCCGCGGAAGCGGATCGAAGCCTTCACCTTATGACCAGCGGCCAGGAACTTGGCGGTCTGGTTCAGCTTGGTGTTGAAGTCGTTGGTGTCAATATTGAGCGAAAGGCGGGTCTCCTTGACCTCGACCACTTTCTGGTTCTTCTTGGCTTCCTTCTCCTTCTTCTGCTGTTCAAAACGGTATTTGCCGTAATCCAGCACCTTGCACACAGGCGGGGTAGCCTGCGGTGCGATCTTGACCAGATCGAGCCCGGCTTCTTCTGCAGCGCGCATGGCCACCTGAATGGACACAACGCCCTTCTGCTCGCCATCGGCACCGATCAGGCGAACTTCACGATCACGGATCTGACCGTTGATCTCCAGTTCCTTCGACTTTCCAGCGGTAGCGATAATGAATGCACCTCCAAACAATAATCCATAGTGTTGCAATATTTGGCATAGAAAACGCGGCCGCCCATTTGCAGGACAGCCGCGCGAAATTTCACACAAAAGCGCAGTTCGTTCAAAGAATCGAACCGTGTTTGGGTATAGCCCGGGGATTCCGACCCCACAAGGCGAGCGCGGCACAGGCCGTAGCTGCTTTCTTTACCGGAACAGTTTACCACACCCACAAAGCCCTGTCAAGCACTTTTACGCGATTTCAGGGAAAAATATTACTTAACCTCAATCAGCTTCCCCAGCTCCAGCGAGTAGATGCCCTTATAGGTCACCGGTTTCGGGTCAAAGCGCTTGCTGATGGCAAGGGCATAGAGGTCAAGCTGGGCGCGATAGGCGGCAAGGAAGTCATCCTCGGATTTTCGGCGGTCCGTCTTGTAATCCAGCAGCTCCAGGTGATCCGGGAACACCAGCACCAGGTCAGCGATGCCCTGCACCAGCACCTTTGCCTGTGCCACGGCAGCGCTGTCGGCGGGGGCAGTGCCCTGGGCGATCAGCACCTCGGCGGCAGGCAGGGCCGTGATGAAGTCCAGCTCCCGCAGCACCTCATCTGCGGCACGGATGCGCGCAAAGGCTTCGCTCTCCACAAAGCGGCAGATGCGCTTTTCATCCAGCTTCTCCGCAATTTCGGGCGCGGTGAGCTTTGCTTCCACCTGCCGGTCGCGCTCGGCGGGGATCGCCGTTTCCAGCGTACCTGCCTGTTTTGCCGCCGCAAGGGCCGCAAAATCGGCGTGCTCCAGGAAGGCGTGAAGGGCCGTGCCCATCTCGGCGGCGGTCAGGCCGTCCTTTGCCAGAAAGCCCGGGCGTTCCAGCGTGGTCTGCTCTGCCTTGTGGACGATGCCGGTCACGCTGACCTTGGCGGGCACTTGGGCCAGCTCCGCCGCAGGGTACTGCCAGGCAAAGCCCTGCCGCAGCGTCTCGGTCAGGGCCGGGTCAGCCTGGGCCAGCGGCCTTTCCTCCAGTTCCGGGTCGGGTGGCTCCACGCCCTCGGGCAGCGCCTGCTGCACCGTCAGGGTAATGGTGCTCCCGGTATCCGCAAAGGGCAGTTCCAGATCCTCGGCCAGCCGGCGCAGAGGGCCGCCGTTGGGGTGGACGAGCAGGGCCGCGCGGAGCCAGTCGGCAAAGCTGTTTGCCTGCCGGCAGAGCGTCTGCCCCGCCCCGGCTTCAAGGAAGGCCGCCGCTCTGGTAAAGGGGTTGGAGGTCTTCCCGATGCCCAGCGGCACGGTCAGGATCAGCTTATCCTGCGCGCGGGTCAGCGCCACATAGAGCAGGCGCATCTGCTCACTGCGCATCTCGGCGGCGTGGACATTGGAGAGCGCCGTGTAAGCCGCCGTCTTGTAAGCGCCCTCGCCCTCCTCGGGGCGCAGGCGCAGGCCCGCCCCATACATCCGATGCAGGAGCACCGGCTGGCGGGTATCGGCGGCATTGAAGCGACGGGCCGTGTCGGCCACGAACACCACCGGGAACTGCAGGCCCTTGGAGCGGTGGATGGTCATCACGGTCACACAGCCGGGGCGGGAGCCGCCGGGCACGGTATCCTGCCCCGTGGAGCCTGCCAGCGCCGCAGCGTCAATGGCCCGCACCAGCGCCGAGATGCCGCCGGAGCCGGCCCCGGCACAGAAGGAAGCAAACCGCCGGGCATCCTCCCGGCGGCGGGCACCGTTTTCCATCACGCCCAGTGCGGCAAGGTAGCCGGTGGAAGCAAAGATCTCCTCCAGCAGCTGTTCTGCCGGGGCACTGCGGGCCATCCGGCGCAGCTCGGTCAGCCGGGCATAGAACGCCCGGACTTTTCCGGTAAAAGGGGTGTCTTCCCCGCTGTTCACGGTGAGCAGCAGCGCACCATAGAGGCTGATGCGCTGGGGGGCGTTTTCCCCCTGCTGCTTCTGGATCTCTTCGGCTCTGGCCCGCAGGCGGACAAGGTCGTCATCGGAGAAACCGAACAGCGGACCCAGCATGGCGGCGGCAAGATAGATATCCTGCGCCGGGTTGTCAATGACCTTCAGCAGGGCGATGAGGGGCCGGATGTGGGGGGCATCCAGCAGGTTTTCGCGGGCATCCGCATACACCGGGATGCCCCGGGCGGTCAACGCTTCCACATAGGCCGGAAAATCATTGCGCGCCGCCAGCAGGATGCAGCAGTCCTCGTACTGCACCCGGCGGGTGGCACTGCCGTCCCGCACCGGCTCGCCGCTCTGCACCATCTCCTCGATGCGCCGGGCGATCCAGCCCGCGTCCGTTTCGGCGGTGTCATCGGGCAGGAAATGCGCCTCCACGCTGCCCGTGTATTCCCCGGGTGCCCCGCAGACCAGCCGCTGGCCGTCGCCGTAGGCCGTGTCGCCGAGTTCCGGGGACATGAGCCGCTCAAACAGGAAATTGATTCCTTCCACCACCTGCGGAGCCGAGCGGAAGTTGGCATCCAGCGCCAGCATGGCATCGGTGCCGGAGGTACCCTCTGCCGGGCAGGGCCGCGCTGCGCCGCCGGGCAGGGCGGGCCAGCTGTCCAGCTTTTCCCGGAAGATGCTGGGGTCTGCCTGCCGGAAGCGGTAGATGCTCTGCTTCAGATCTCCCACCAGGAAGAGGTCGTCCCCCGCCGGGGATGCAAGGCACCGGTACAAGGCATCCTGCAGGGCGTTGGTGTCCTGATATTCATCCACCATCACGGCGGCGTAGTTCTGCCGGATGACCCCGCACAGCGCGGTGGGGGTGCCGTCCGGGTCACGGAGCAGGCGGAGGGCCTGATGCTCAAAGTCACTGAACTCCAGCAGCTTCCGGTCCCGCTTTTTGGCCGAGAACCGGGCATCGAAATCCCGCACCGCCGCGAACAGGGCCCGCAGGCGGGGCTCTGCGGCCCTGCGGTCTGCCTCAGCCTCTTCCTCACTGCAGGGGATCAGCTCAAGGATCTGCGCAAACAGGGCCGCGCCTTCATCGGCGCGTGTGCGGATGACTTTTTTGTGTTCGCCGTTCAGCCGCTTTTTCATCCCTTTCAGGCCGGGCAGCTCCTCCATACCCAGCACATAGGGGGTCAGCAGATCGTAAAGCGGGGTCCACTCCCCCGCCACGGCCAGCTGTTCCACCCTGCCCAGCAGGGCGGCAGCCTTGTCCAGCCGTTCCTGTGCATCGGTATATTTTTCCAGCACGGCATTTTTTGCCTTTTCCCGGGCAGAGGGCGTTTTCTTTTCCTCGGCATCGGCCAGCTCCTGCTCCCGGTCGCCCGGGCAGTCGGCCAGCGCGGCGCGGAACAGTTCTCCTGCTGCCCTGGCACTGCGGGCAGCTTCGGCCAGCAGCAGATCATGCCAACAGGTGGCAGCAAATCCATTTTTCTCCTGCCACGGAGCCAGAAATTCGTCCAGCTTTTTGTCGTAATCGGGCAGGGCGCGCAGAAAATCGTAGACATGCAGGATCGTCTCGCCCGCCGCACGGTCGGTGCGGCCCTTGCCATAGAGGTCGGCAAAGGCGCAGAAATCCGGGTCGCGGTAGGCATTTTCCAGCGTCTCGCTCAGGGCAGAGGCCCGCAGGAGCTCCACACTGCCTGGGTCTGCGGGGGAAAAGTCCGGCGGGATATCCAGCGCCTGAAAGTGCTTGCGCAGCAGGTCCAGACAGAAGGCATCGATGGTGCAGATGGGCGCGCGCTGCAGCAGCATCCGCTGGCGGCGCAGCGCGCCATTGCCGGGTTCCGCCTGGCTGCGCTTCAGAAGCGCCTGCCCGATGCGGGCCCGCAGCTCTGCCGCCGCCGCATTGGTAAAGGTGACGATGAGCAGACGGTCCGCATCCACGGGATGCTCCGGGTCGGTGATGAGCCGGACAGCCCGCTCGGTCAGAACAGCCGTTTTGCCGCTGCCCGCCGCCGCGCTCACCAGCAGTGCGCCGCCCCGGTCCTCGATGGCGGCCCGCTGGGCGGGGGTCCACTTGGGTTCACTCATGCCTGTTCCTCCTCTCCTTCTTCGGGCTGCCCGGGAGCCTCAAATGGCTTTGCGGGGGCCTCCAGCGCCCGCTCCCCGATGCCGGTCTCGTGGCAGCAGACAAAGCCGTAATCACACCACTGGCAGGGGCTCCGGCCCGTGACCAGCGGTTCGGCGGCGATCTGACCCTCGTAGAGCTGCTGGCCCATCCGGGTCACAAGATCATCCAGATGCAGCTGGATGCGGTTCAGCTTGGCGATGTCTGCCCGCTTGTCCTTCTGGTAGGGGCTGGGCGCGCCTTTGTAATAGGAGAAGGGCAGGTATCTTCCGGTCTCGTCGGCATCCATGGCATCGAACAGCTTCTGCTCGTCCCGCACCAGACCGTCCAGCTTGTATTCCACACTGTGGGCCGCCTTTTCGCGGGTGGTGGCCTCAGGGGCCGGGTCGGCCAGCAGGTAGAGCACACCCGCCGGTTCCGCCCCCGTAAAGCGGCCGCTTTTATCCCGGGTCAGGCTGAACAGGTAGAGCAGCATCTGGCAGTCCAGACCGCAGTAGACCTCCTTCAGGTCCAGTTTTTTGGTGCCGGTCTTGTAGTCCACCACCCGCACCCAGCGGGTGCCGTCCTCCTCCACCCACTCGTCGGCACGGTCCACGGTGCCCACCAGCTGGACGGTGCGCCCGTCCGACAGGTGATACACCTGGGCAGGCACGGCATCCTCGCCCCGGCCGATCTTCAGCTCACAGGCCACGGGCTTGAAGCTGGACTGCCGCTGCTCATCCCGCAGGTAGAGCAGCAGGCTTGTCATGCTCTTTTTCAGGCGGGAGAGCAGATAGGCAAAGCGGGCGGTATCCTCAGGCAGATAGCGCTTGGCGTACTCGTCCACCAGCAGCGCGGCAAGGCTCGCCATGGCCTCATCGTCCAGCTCCATAAAGGGCTGCAGCGCCGCCATGGGGTTGTCCGGGCCGGGGTGAGGGTCCAGCGCCATCTGCAGCACCCAGTGCATCAGAGTGCCGCTCTGGTCGGCGGAAAGCTCGGCCCGGCGGCGGGGCCTGAGCCCCAGCACATACTGCAAAAAGTAGCCGTAGCGGCAGGTATAATATTTTTCCAGCTGACTGGGCGAAATGCGCAGCTTCCGCCCCAGCAGCGCTTCCAGCGCAGGCAGGTCATGCACCTGCCGGGGGGCCGTGTCGGCCATCCGGCGCAGCAGGGCAAGGCCCTGCGGCTCGGTCTCGCCGGGGGTGTGCAGGGCTTCTGTCAGGCTGGCACGCTCGGTCTCCGTCAGGGGCCAGCCGCCGCCCAGACAGTCCAGCCCATCTGCGGGAGTGGCCGCAAGGTCCGTCAGTTCCAGCTCCGGGGCAGCTGGGGCCAGCGCTTCCACGAGGGGTTCCAGCGCAGCGCAGAGGGTCTGCCCCTGCCCCTTGGGCCAGCTGAGCCACAGCCCCTTTGCAGGGGCAGTCAGGGCCTTGTAGAAGCAGACCTGCTCACGCACCACACGGTTCTCAAAGCAGTCGGGCAGGTCGATCTCCTGCGCCATCAGGGCATCGCGGTCGGCGTGGGTCAGCAGACCCACCTCGCCGGGCGCGGCCGGGAATTCCCCCTCGGCCAGCCCCAGCACGAACACATAGTCCGGCGCGTCCAGACGCATCTTGCCTGCGCTGGCCAGCACCACCGCGTCCAGGGTCTGGGGAATGTGCCCCAGGTCGGACGAGCGGAGCAGCAGCCCGAACAGATCCTCGTATTCGGCCACGGTAACGGTCTGCTCCCCCAGCAGATGGGCCATCTCGTTCAGCAGTCCCATGACCATGTTCCACTCCCGGGCGGCTTCCTCCGCCGCCGGGATGCCCCGGCCCGCGCGGATGGCCTTTACCTGAGCAGCCTGCTGTTCCTCAGCCCCCAGCGTTTTCAGGCAGAAATACACCGCCCGGCTGATGGCCTCGGCATTGACCTCGCGCACCTTGGCCCGGAATGCATCCACCGCCCCCACGAGCAGGGCACGGGCATGTTCTGCCCGCTCCTGGTTGCGGAGGTCCTCTTCGGTCAGCTCCTGCTCCCCAAAGCCCTTGGGGCTGCGCTCGAACTTCTCCCGCCAGGCCGCCGCCGTAGGGGCCCAGGTGTAGGCATAGTTTTCCAGCGCGCAGACCTGCTCCTCGCTCAGGGCACACAGGCCGGTCTTGGCAAGGGTGGTCAGGTTCTCGGTCAGGTCGGCTCCCCGGGCGATCTCCAGCAGGGCCCGCACCGCCGTAGCCGGGGCGCTGAATTCCGGGGTGGTGGGTTCATCGCAGTACAGGGGGATCTCCGCCATCCGGAATTCATACCGGACAGCGGCACGATACTTGGCGATATCGCGGCAGACCACAGCGATCTTTCCGCACCGCACGCCCTGCCGCATCAGCCGCCGGATGGCACCGGCAGCGGCACGGGCCTCCTCCTCCCGGCTGGGCGCGGCAAAGAGCCGCACCTCGCCCGCCGGGGCATCCGCGGTGCAGCTGCCGGTTTCCAGCAGCTCTGCCACTGCGGCAAGGCCCGGGGCGTTCCGGTGGCGCAGATCCTTGCGCAACAGCTGCGGAACGGCCACCTCCGCCCCGTTTTTCCGGGCCAGCTGGCGCAGCTGCGCCGCCACCTGCTTGGCCCCGGAGAACAGGCTCAGGTCACCGGGCAGCAGGGGGGCACCGTCATCGCAGAGGGCCACCGTTACGCTGGGCAGCGCCGCCAGCATGGCCCCCAGCAGCCGCTTTTTGGGCGCGTTGAAGGTATCGAACTCATCAATGAACACCGCCCGGTCCCGCAGAAACTCCGGCAGGTTGTTCCGGGCCAGTGCTTCCTCCAGCCGGGCTCCGGCCAGCTCCAGCCGGTCAGAGGGGTCCATGCCGCTGTGAGCCAGCAGGGTCTCGTAGCCCTGAAAGATGAGGGCCAGCTCACTGAGCTTACCGCTCTCGGCTCCGCAGGCACCGGCCAGCTGTGCCAACTGCTGGCCGGAAAGGCCCGCGCTTTTCAGCTCGTCGATGGTCTGAGCCGCCATCTGACAAAAGGCCGCACTGCGCCGGTGGCGGTGATAATAGTGGACATTGTCCTGCAGCTCCTCCAGCGCCCGGCGCACCAGCACGGCACGGCCTGCGTCAGAGAGGGTCTGCACCGCCGCGCCGCCCTCGGTGGAAAGGATCTTTTCTGCCAGACTGGTAAAAGAAAAACTCTCCACCATGCCGGACAGGGCATCCCCCAGCTCACGGTAGATGCGGCCCTCGGTGCTGGAAGTGAATTGTTCCGGCACCAGCAAGATGCTTTTTTCCCCTTTTTCGGCCCGGGCGCGGATGCGCTGGTACAACAGCGTTGTTTTTCCGCTGCCGGAACCGCCCAGAAGTAGCTGTAACATTGTTTTTCTCACTTTCTCTTTCAGCCCAAGCCGCCGAACTGGCCCGATATGCCAAGGGCTCCCCTACTAGGGGAGCTGGCACGCGAAGCGTGACTGAGAGGTTTAATCAGTTTTATTCTACCGCAAAATTGAAGAAAAATCTATTCTGTGGTAAACTGAGGAAAAACAGCAAAACAGGAGGGGCACTTCCCCATGAAGATTCTAGCAGTTGATTACGGTGCCAGCCGCACGGGGCTTGCGGTCTGCGACCCCACCGAGTTCCTGACCACGCCCATCACCCCGCAGATCACCCTGAAGGCCCGGCCCAAGGTGGCTGCCGAGGTCTGCCGCATTGCCCAGGAACAGAAGGCAGAGCTCATTGTGGTGGGCCTGCCGCTCAACATGGACGGCACCGAGGGCGAGCGCGCCGAGAAGAGCCGCAAGCTGGGCAAGACTTTGCAGATCTGGAGCGGCCTGCCCGTGCGGATGTGGGACGAGCGGCAGTCCACCTGTGAAGCCGCCGACATCCTGGACGAGGTGGGGACTTTTGGTGCCCACCGCAAGGCCATTCTGGATTCCGTCAGCGCCACGGTCATTCTGGAGGATTACCTCGCCTGGCGCAAGGAGCACCCCGGCGAAATTTGAACCGGAAGCAAAAAGAGACGCTTTTCAGCGCCTCTTTTTCGTTTATATGGGTAATGTCACGGTAAAGCAGCTGCCCTGCCCGGGGGCACTGTTCACCTGGATACTGCCGCCGTGGAGCTCCAGCACCTTTTTCACCATGGCAAGGCCCAGACCGTTGCCCTGGGTGGTGTGGCTGGTGTCGCCCTGATAGAACTGTTCAAAGATATGCGCCTGCGTGTCGGCGCTCATCCCCTCGCCCTGATCGGTCACTGAGACCATCAGGGCGTTTTTTGCTTTGCGCAGGTTCACGGCCACGGTGCCGCCCTCAGGGCTGAACTTGGCGGCGTTGTCCAGCAGGTTGAGCCAGACCTCTTTCAGCAGCCCCTCGCTGCCGGTGTACTCTGCCGGGACAAGGTCGGCATCAAAATCCAGCTCCTTCTGCCGCCACTTCTGCTGGGTCACCAGCACGCTCTGGCGCAGCTGTTCATCCAGCGGGAAGGCTGCCTTGTCGGTCAGGATCGTCTGACTCTCCACCCGGTTCAGGGTCAGGATATTCGTTGCCAGGTCGGCCAGCCGCCTGCTCTCGTCCCGGATGATGGTCAGGTATTCCTTCTGATCCTCGGGCGGCAGCTGCTCTTCCAGCAGCAGGTCGGCAAAGCCGCTGATGCTGACGATGGGCGTTTTGAATTCATGGGAGAAGTTGTTGATAAAATCTTTCCGCAGGATCTCAGTGCCGCCCAACTCCTCCGCCGCCTTGTTGAAACTCTGCTCAAACTCGACCATCTCCCGGGGCACGTAGCCGTGTTCCGCGTGATTTACACGCACGGTAAAGTCCCCATTTGCCAATTTTTTCATAGCCTCAATGTTCCGCTGCAATGGGTGGATAAAGACCATCCGTATCATCACCACCATGCTCACAGCGATCAGGATGCAGACGGTATAGACAAAGACCAGTGCACCACCGAGCTCGACCTGTCCATCGTGATAGAGAAATCCCTCGTCCACACCGGCCAGGACCAGCACCGTACAGAGCCCCAGCATCAGCAACACCATAAAAGACAGGTTGATGACCAGCAGGGCCGACAGGCTCAGCGTCTCGATGCAGCCGCGCATCCGTTCCGCAATTTTTTTCATCATCCTCACACTTTCTTTACAGCACGGTACCCCAGACCCCGCACGGTCTGGATCTCAAACTCCGGCCAATCATAAAAACGGTTGCGCAGGCGGTTGATGTGGACATTCACGGTCTTGTCATCGCTCTCGCTGTCGATGCCCCAGATCTCGTCCAGCAATTCCATCCGGGTAAAGGTGCGCTCCGGGTAGGCCAGCAGCTTGTACAGCAGTTCAAACTCCTTGGGCGGCAGGGTCTGCACCTCCATCCCCCGCCGCACGGTGCGGCTGTCCATATCCACCACCACATCCCCCACCGTGATCTTATGCTCATCCACGATGCGGGCCCGGCGGAGCAGAGCCTTGATGCGGAGCAACAGCTCGGTCTTATCCGGCGGTTTGGTCATGTAGTCATCCGTGCCCACCAGAAAACCGGTGTGCTTGTCCTCGGGCAGGGCCTTGGCCGTCAGCATCAGGATGGGCATCATGCTGCCGCCATCCCGGATGGCCTGGGTCAGGGCAAAGCCATCCATTTTAGGCATCATCACATCGCACAGCAGCAGGTCAATGTGCTGGTGGTCGATGATATCCAGCGCCGCTTCGCCGTTGAAGGCCGGGATTGCTTCATAGCCGTTGATCTTTAAAATGGCGCAGAGCAGCTTGTTGGTGCTCACGTCATCTTCCGCAACCAGAATTTTCAGCATGAGGTCTCCTCACTTTCTATGGTATGGCTCTATTATACACCCAAAGATAAACAAAAGATAAACAGAAATATTCACCTTGCGTTTACCTTGGTCGGGTATCCTTTAGCCATCGCAAGGGAGCACGGAGCTCCACAACAGAACAAACAACAAACATTCAAACATAAAACGGAGGATACTTACCATGATGAACCGCAAGAACATGACCGCTTCCACCCTGGACGAGACTGCGCTGGATACTTACTACACCCTGACTGAGGGCGGTGCAAACTACGGCATCGGTCTGGCTCTCGCTGCCACTCTGAACAGCTTCAAAAAACGGAACACCTCTTCTCCCGTCCGTATCGACGAGGACACGATGGATGCCTATCTGGCTGTCTCTGAGGGGTTCGACAGCATGGGTCTGGGTCTGGCCGCAATGCTGTAAACCGTATCGTACACTTTGAGAGAAAAGCGGAAGGAAATGAATATGAACATCAACACCATTTATCTGCTGACCGGCGCGGCCGGTTTCCTGGGCATCAACATCTGCACTCAGCTGATCGAACGGGGGGAGCACGTCCGGGCCTTCGTCCTCAAGGGGGATCCTGCCCGCAAGTATCTGCCCGCTGAGGTCGAGGTTTTTGAGGGCGATCTGTGCAGCGCCGAGGATTGCGAAGCCTTCTTCAACATCCCCGAGGGCAGCCAGAGCGTCTGCATCCACTGTGCCAGCATGGTCACCATCGACCCGGGTTACAGCGAGAAGCTGATCGCCGTCAATGTGGGCGGCACCGAGAATATGCTTGCCGCCGCCAAGCACCACCCGGAATGCAGAAAGTTCGTGTACGTTTCCTCCACCGGTGCCATCCCCGAACTGCCCGCCGGGCAGCCCATCCGGGAAGTGAATCAGTTCGTCCCCTATGAAGAGGAAAAGGTGGTAGGCTGGTACAGCCGCAGCAAGGCCATGGCCACCCAGAAGGTACTGGATGCCGCCCACGCGGGCCTGAACGCCTGCGTTGTCCACCCCAGCGGCATCATCGGCCCCAACGACCCGGCCATCGGCCAGACCACCCGCACCCTGACCCAGATCCTGAACGGCGAAATGCCCATCGGCATGGCGGGCAGCTTCAATATGGTGGATGTCCGGGATCTGGCAGCAGGCACCATTGCCGCCGCCGACAAGGGCCGCAAGGGTGAATGCTACATCCTGAGCAATGATGAAGTCACCCTGAAGGAAATGTGCCGGATGCTTAAAGAGGATACCGGCTGCAAGGGCTGCAAGTTCTACCTTCCCCTTTCCTTCGCCCACCTTGCCGCAAAACAGATGGAAAAGTCGGCCGCAAAAAAGGGCACAAAGCCCGTGCTGACCGAATTTGCGGTCTACAACCTGGAGCGCAATAACACCTTTGACTGCTCCAAGGCCAAGAACGAGCTGGGCTTTACACCCCGTCCCTACGCCGAAACACTCCACGACACCGCCGCCTGGCTCAAGGCCACCGGCAAGATCCACTGAGGAGGTACACCATGAAACCTGTCTGTGTCATTACCGGCGGCGGCAGCGGCATGGGCCGCGCCACGGCCAAGCTGGTCTGTGAAGCCGGATATCATGTGATTTTGGTAGGCCGCACTGCCGCAAAACTGGAAAGCGCCGTGGCCGAGCTGACCGAAGCCGGACACGAAGCCGAAGCCTTTGCCTGTGACCTCTCTGACCGTTCCAGCTGCGAAAAGCTGGCACGGCACGCCGTGGAATGTGGGCAGGTGAAAGCCCTGCTCCACATTGCTGGCATGAGTCCCCACATGGGCAGCCCGGAAGCCATCCTGCGCGCCAACGCGCTGGGCACAGTCAACATCAATGATGCCTTTTACCCGCTCATGGCCCCGGGCGGCTGTGTCATCGATACTTCCAGCATGAGTGCCTATCTGGCCCCCTCCTTCATCATGCCAAAGCGGGTCTATCCCCTCGCCCGTACCGACCGGGAAAAATTTTTGAAAAAGATGATGACCCGCATCAACCTGATGCCCAAAAACTCCCGCACCGGTGTGGCCTATTCCATCAGCAAGCATTTCGTCATCTGGTTTGCCAAAACCGATGCCGCCCGCTTTGGTGCCAAAGGGGTGCGCTGCCTCAGTGTGACCCCCGGCAACTTTGATACTCCCATGGGCCAGTTGGAAAGCGCCGAAGCCCAGACCTTTACCGCCCATTCCGCCCTCAAGCGGAACGGCAGACCAGAAGAGATCGCCGCGCTGTATGCCCTGCTGCTGGACGAACGGCTCGGTTATCTCACCGGCACGGACATCGTCATGGACGGCGGTGTCATTGCCAGTGGGGTCAGTGGCCTTTCCCGCTGACCGATATATCCCCCCATTCTCTCCATTCAGCACAAAACCGGCTTTCCTGCTGCCACGGGAAAGCCGGTTTTGTCATTTTCAGTTGTTACTGCGCCTGATATGTCTCAATGCTGACGCTGTTGATGGTGATCGTTTCCGTGGGCTTCTGGTTCTCATCCACGGCGACCTGAGCGATGGTGTCCACCACGTCCATCCCCTCGTACACCTGGCCCAACACGGTATCGGTGTAGTCGAGGTAGGGCGCGCCGCCGGCGGTCTGGTAGGACGAAACGACCTCAGCGCGGTAGCCTGCACTGTTCATCTGGTCGGTGAGTTCCTGGGTGATGGAATCCCCGCCGGGCAGAGTGGACATGATATAAAAGACGCTGGCGCACTTGCCGGAGGAGTCCGCCGCCATGCAGAGGGCACCGGAATAATGGTGGAGCTTGTCGGTGGCCTCAGCCGGGTAGCGGCTGCCGTTCCAGATGGTGGTGCCCTTGCCGTCAGCACCCTGACCGGCTTCCACCACAAAGTCCTGCTCCACACGGGTCACAGTCAGGCCGTTATAGTAGCCCGCCTGCACCAGACCCACAAAGTTATCGTATGCCTGCGGGGCCTGCTCCGGGAAGAGCACCGCCCGGAACACGCCCGCCGTGGTATCGAACACCGCCACGGGTTCCCCCGCTGCCGGGTGGGTGAACTGCAGCTCGGCCGATTCCACCGCCGGGCGGGTGATGGTCTTTGTTCCGGCTCCGCTGCTGCCGCCGATGTTTTTCACAAGGCTGCAGCCGGACAGTGCAAAACTCACGGCCAGCAGCAGCGCCGCCAGCCGGACACGGGTCTTATTCATAAACAGATCCCTCCGTTCATATTCTGATAGCAGTTCCCCCGCACGCGGGAGATACACAGAATTCAGTATAGCATATTTCTGCCCGGGAAGCGAGAGGGAAATGCGTGAAAATTTGTCGTGCATTTTCTGTGTGAAAAACATCTTGACGAGCAGGCAAAAAAACGCTACACTATAAGCACAGCAAGGGACGGCGGGAACGCAGCAGATCCCGGGCTGTGTGCGTAATTTTATTTGAGTACCATCCCTTTGATTGGGTTTGGATAGACAGGAGAACGTATCTTATGGCAGAAGAGATCAAGAACCCGAACACCGAAGAGGAATATCAGCCCGATCTGATGACTCTTGAGGATGAGGACGGCAATGAGGTCACGTTTGAAGTGATCGATGCACTGGACCATAAGGGCGTGCATTACCTTGCAGTTGTCGAATACGCAGAGGATGAGGAGGATGTCAACGAGGACGCACAGCTGGTCATCCTGAGCGTGGGCGAGGACAGCGAAGGCGAATATCTGGACGTTGTGGAGGATGACGAGACTCTGATGGAAGTCAGCAAGCTGTTTGAGCAGCGCCTGAGCGACCAGTTCGAGATCGAGTAATTCCCCAGCACAGACAGATTCCCAGGCAAGACTTCCTGCCCGGCGCGATTTGTTGCGGTTTATATGATCCTACTAATCATTCAACGGGAGCCCGGAGTTCTCCGGCGGATTGCAGACCTCCCCGCCATGGGTCGACCATGGAGGTTCGATGAGGAAGCGTGAATCCGGCGACAGGGCACCCACCTGTCCGTAAGGGTAGGTTTGATTGCCGCAGACGACCGGGCGGGATCTTTTTATAGCATTGCATCCACCGCTGGCCTGCCACAAGGCCAGTGTGTGGATTTTTTTATAGGATGACCTCTCAGGCGCTGATGCCCCCGCTCCCCTATTAGGAGAGGCGGCATTGCGCAGCAATGACGGAGAGGTTTTGGTGATGATGGAAAGGATGTGCATTGCGGTATGAAAAGCGAACATCTTGTGGGGACGAGCATCCCCCGTTTCACCTACGACACCCCCACGGTGCCGGGCAATGATTTTTACGCCCTGTGCGAGGGGGAGCATCCGCTGTGCATGATCTTCCTGCCCGGGTTCGACCACCCTGTCAGCCGCGAATATATCACCCGCTACCTGAAAACGCTGCCCCAGCTCAAGGGGGCACGGCTTGTCTGTGTGGTGCGTTCCTCGGCGCAGGCGGTGGCTAAGGCCACCCACGGCTCAGATTTCCCCTTTCCTGTCATCTGCGACGGCCCCGGCGTGCTGTACGGCTACCTGGGCGTAGAGCAGACCCGCGGCCTGCTGAGCTGGAGCTTTGCGGCCCAGAAGATCTACAAGGCCGCCAGAGATGCCGGTTACCACTACGACACCAAAGCCCCCCAGCTGCTGCCGCTGACGCTGGTGGTGGGCCATCTGGGCAAGATCCTGTTCACCCACTCGGGCCGCAGCCAGACTGACCTGCCCGAGGACTGCGCCGCCATCAGCGAGATCGTGGGGGCTGTGGAAAAGGCCACCGCCCCCACCGACAGC
>ENA-OYWR01000489-OYWR01000489.1-human-gut-metagenome-genome-assembly--contig:-NODE-489-length-16235-cov-6.099506_pt1 | contig 16235 bp, 8 predicted proteins | sample MGYA00244816_ERZ653408 | MGnify/ENA primary metagenome ERZ653408 (study PRJEB26926, sample SAMN06165138) | human gut metagenome | biome: ENVO:00009003; feature: ENVO:2100002; material: ENVO:00002003... | reverse complement strand
GTGATATAAATCCAAGCAATTCCGAAGAAGCATGGTAGTTCGCTTTTTTAAAGATCTGCTTCAAATCTAAACGATTTATGAGTTCTCTATCAGACCAGTTATACTTTTCTTTTAGAAATCTTTTCAATTCCATAATATATTAATTTTTAATCACTATATACATGTGTACCTTTTGTTGTAATTTTACAATTTTCACAACGAGCTTCTGGTTGATTATTGGCTGTTCTAATTGTGTAAATATGAAGATCTTTCATGTTTTGCACTCCTCCTTTTAATGCATTATTTACTGCTTCAAATTCAGCACAATTATTAATAGGCCATAATTCATGCGAATTTTTCGGCATTTGTCTTCGTAAAATCGGATGTATATTTTCTGGTCTTGAGCCGCTCTTGCCATAATATTTTTTACCCGTTTTCTGATCAATTGCTACACTGACCATAGTTGGAATTTTCTGAATAATTCCTTGTTCCTTTTGTTTTCTTAATCGATTTGCAAATCTTCTTGCAGCTTTTCTTGCTTTTCCAGAATAACTTTTTGTTAATCCTAATACATCAATCCACGCATTTGTATCATCGACATATCCGTATAAGTTTAATATTCCACCTGCTAATCCAATCGGGTCTTGCGATATATACATTCCCATCTTCGGCGAGTAGTACCTGAACCTGTTGTACGCCAGCCCTGTCTCCCGGTCATAATACTGCCCCTGGAACAGGAACGGTACCATTCCCTTGTTGCCGGTCTCCCCGATGACGTTCCCGTCCATGTCGAGCACCCGGCTCCACACCTCGTTGCCATCGGCGTCGTATGCCTCCGTCGGTGTTCCGAGCTGGTCGGTCAGTATCGAGTAGGACCTGCCTTCCTTTATCATTGCCACCGGCACGAAGGAATCCTCGTCGAAGAGCCATACCGTCATGTCGCGGCGTTCCGTGTCCGTGTTCCACCTGTCCTCCACGACGGAGTATTCCCTATGCTGCTTCCACTGGTGCAGCGGCACGTTGCCGTTCCACACCCACCGCGTCACCGTCGTGCCGAAGCTCTTGGAGAGCCTGCGCCCGAGCGCGTCGTATGTGAACTCCACCTCCCTCTTGTCGGGCCGCACCACCTTTGCCAGAGAGCCGTCGGCGTTCCACCGGTATCTCCAGCGGTCCTTCTTGCCGTCAAGCCACCTTCCCGTGCCGAGGTAGCGTTCCGTCAGGTTCCCGTCAGCATCGTACTCGCAGTGCCATTCGCCGTCCTGCTCCAGCCGTCCGCCACCGAGGTAGCGGCGCAGCCTCATGTCCGGGTCGGGATACAGGTTTCCCGTCTGGTCGCTCTTCCTCCACTGCACCCTGCCGTCGGGGTATTCCGCCCTTTCGAGCTGCCCCGTCGGGGTATAGGAGTAGCGTGTCTCGCCATGCCTGCTGTCTTCCACGGACAACAGCCTGTCGGCGACGCCCCAGCGGTAGCGGCGCATATGCCGTGTGCGCGAGTCCTTGCGTGTGCGGGCATCCACCAGACGGCCTATGTCATCATAGGCGAACGAGCGGACAATGCCTCCCGGAAGGATGCGCTCCACCTCGAAGCCCAGCGCGTCGTGGCGGTGTGCCGATTCCCACGAGCCCGCGCCGTCGGCGTCGCTGCCACCGGTGGCAGTGAACCCCTCAAGCTCCCCGTAGGCGTTGCGGGTGTAGTGCAGCGAGGCCCCCGCCGTGCTGTCGAGCGTGAGTATCCTGCCGGTATGGTCGTAGGTGCGGAGTATGGTGTTGCCGTCGGCCGTTTCCCGTGTCGGAAGTCCCAGGGAGTTGTACGCGAACTCCACCGTGCTTTCCCCCCTCGATGCCTGCACCAGCCTGCCGGACAGCCCGTAGGCGTAGGTCTGGTCAGGGTCGCCTGCCGTGGGGTATGAGACGCGCGTCACGCGCGAGCAGGCGTCATAGCCGTATTCCCTTTCCGTCCCCGAAGGCAGCGTCTCCCTGACGACGCGTCCGCCCCTGTCACGCAGGTAATGACGGACGGCCCCGTCGAAGCCTTTCTCGGCGGTGACGTTGCCCACAGCGTCGAGGGCGAACTCGTAGCTCTGGAGCCTCTCGTTTGTCACACGGCGCAGGCGTTCCTCCCGGTCATAGCGGAAGTTCACCACGCCCCGGTGGTCGCGGCGCCTTGTCAGCTTCCACATGCCGGAGTAGCCGTACTCCACGTGCTGGACGTTGTCACGGTATTCGGTGAGGTTGTCTATCCCGTCGTAGGACAGGCGTATGTCGTTGCCGTCGAAGTCGAGCACGCGCACCACGCGGCCCACAGGGTCGTATTCCCTTTTCTGCACCGCACCTTTGGGGTTGGTGACGCTCACGCACCTTCCCAGCAGGTCGTAGCCGTACAGCGAGGTGTTCCCCCGGCTGTCGGAGGCTTCCGTGAGGTTATGGAAACGGTCATAGGCGAGCCTCGTCACCACGCCGTAGGGGTCCTTCACCGATGCCACCGCACCGTTGCGGTAGGTCATCCTCGTGACGGCACCTTCGGGGTTGGTGCGGCTCACCAGATTGCCGGAGCGGTCATAGCCGAACTCCCACGTGCCGCCGTCCGGCGTGGTCACGGATACGGGACGGTTGCGCAGGTTCCCCCTGGCGGGGTACACGGCGGACACGCTGCCGCCGCACGGGTCGGAGCTGTCGGTGCAGTTCCCCCAGCGGTCATATCTGTACAGGGTGCTGTTACCGAGCGGGTCTGTCTGTGCGAGTAGCCGGCGGCTGTCGTCGTAACGCCACAGGTGTTCCCCACCGTTGGCATCGACCTTCTTCCACACAAGGCCGCCGCGGTGGTGGTACACCGTCAGCTCCCCGTGGCTGTCGAGCACCTCGGTCACTCCCTCCCGGAACGTGAGCCTGTGGTCGTATATGCCGCCGTCGCCCCACGTGTGTACGCAGCGCGAACCCACGCCCGTACCGTCGTACTCGAAGTACCACGCAAGGCCGTTGCGCCATGTCTCCTTCACGATGAGCCTTCCGGCATACTCGTATGTCATCACGTCGCCCGCCGCGTTGCGCTGGAGGGTCATGTTGCCGTCGGCGTCGTACTCGTAGGAGGCGAGGGTAATCTCTTTCTCCGGATCTTCCGGATGCGGGCCGCATATCTCAAGGATGCGTCCGCTTCTCGTGTCGTGCTCCACTCTCAGGCGGCGGCCCGCGCTGTCGGTGATGGAGCGCAGCAGGCCCTCTTTCGTGTAGTCGAAGCGGATGCCCAGACCGTTGCAGTCGGTCACGCTCTCAAGCAGGCGCACGGAATCGTACTCCTTGTGTGTGAAGCGGTAGTAGAGATCCTCGGCCATGTCCCACACGCAGTAGCCGCCGTCCTGTTCCAGACGGGCCTCCTTGCGCTCGGAGAGGATGAACGAGGGTTCCTCCGCTGTAGGCAGGGGGAAGGCCACCGGGATGCCGTCACTCATGCGGAGCGTCAGCGCGCCCTCTTCCGTGTCCGCGACGACGCCCATGTCGTAGGCGTGGTGCCACCCGTTGCCCAGAGGACCCCGGTAGTCGCTGCGGCTGTACCACGTGCGCTCCCATGACAGGGGCACCGGGCCGTCGAGCCAGAAGTCCTCCTCGTCGGTGAAGAACGTGCCGCTGGCCACGTCCACCGGGTGGCCCGTAACCGTACAGATGGCCTTGTGGAGCATATTCTTCAGGGATTCGCTCTTTATCGTCCTGTTGACCTTGCTATGCAGCCTGTCCGCCAGCTTCCTGGTCTTTTTCTTGTAGAAACGCCCGAACGCCCCCGTGCATTTGCGGGCGAGTGCCGCCATGGGGTTGAGGGGGACGGGAACCGGGCTGGTGAGTATCTGCCTGGCGGGAGGTATCGGGTTGATGACGCCCGTGGGCAGGAACATGCCCGGAACCTTGTGCACGCTCGGTATGCCCACGTCGTTGCAGTCAAGGTGCAGGTGCGCGCCGCCGCCCGAGAAGGGCATCCCGTCGGCAAGTACCGTCAGGCTGCCCATGAAGGCGTGGCCGTTGTTCTTGGGTATCGCCGCTGAAGGGGCCGCCCAGCCTGCGCCCATGGGGATGTGCGGGATGCTCCGCGTGGGTGTGGATGCGACCGCGCGGGGGATGAAGCCGCCTATCTTGACGGTGGCGCCCAGCATCCCGACGGCCATCGTCAGCACGGTGTGGCCCACCTCGGCGAGCTTCGCGCTGTCGGCGTCGCCCGTCTGTTCCGCTGTCGGTGGCGGGGGGATGAACGAAGAGACCGCCGCCGCGATGAAGTCCTGCGGACGGAGGAGAACCCCGACATAAGGGTGAGGCATGGGCACGACGGGGGACGGGGGTATCGTCACGAGGTGGATGTCCACGCCGATGACCGGGTCGAGCTGCTTGGAGATAGGCAGGCAGGCCATACCCTTCATGCCCATGGCACCCAGTACGGGAAGCATGGCGGCTTCGCTCAGGCCGTCGGCAAGACCGCCGATGGCGGCTGCCGCCTTGACGCCTGTGTCGAGGGCATTGACGGACGGTGACACACCGGCCTCGGAGTTCGCCTTGACGCCTTCCGAGATACCCTTGACCTGCGCACCTACGCCGGTCTTTAGGTTTGCACTTACGCTGTCGAAATAACCTGTGTCTGCCATTGATATTCTGAACGAATTAAAATATTACATCGTTTGGAGTTGCCTTTTTATCTCATCAACTCTCTTCTTTATTCTATTTAAAGGGTATTTCTCGCTCCCTCCAAATGAATAAACTGCGACAAGTTCCATTAACTCCAAATATAATGCGTCTCTTAAATCAACATGGTTATCAGCCTCTAATGCCAATTGAACATTTCGTTCTCGATTAATCAAAAATAGGCCGTCACATCGCTCTTTAATAACGGCCATATCTTTACCTGTCGCAAATATCTTGTCTAAAGCTAATCTCGCATAATTTTCTTGATTTACTATCTGACAAGACGCATAATATATCAGAGAGAGTATCAATTCACATGGAGTCCAAAGATTTCTATTGCCATTAAATTCTAACGACAACCCTAATGGATAAAGCTGAGTGAACTTTTCTGAATAATTGTAAATATATACCCAATAAAAAAGATCCCTAAGCGTAGTCAAATCCTTTGATGAATTAAAACTCATTTTTTTTATAAGTTTCTGCTTGATTTTTTCAAGACGTTTATTGCCAGAAACATCCAGTTCAGGCATAATTATTTGAAATTCATGTTCCATCATTTTATTATAATAATTTTTACTTTATCTCCTTCATCACATTTTCTTAGAGCAGCACCTATTGACGCTCCAGCCCCTCGATTATCTCCTGGAGAAATATGTTCTATATCTGCACCCACGCCTCCTTCTACAAACATCGCCATTGGCCATTCATCTCTATCCAAGCCTTTTTTACTTTCAGTTCCCAATAGAGATTTTTGTCGTTGACTTGGGGCTCCAGTTCTGTCAATTGTTACAACATCGGGTTTCCCCTTTTGAATTGCACGCTTAATATGACGAGTTGTTTCTGGATACTCAGCCTCCGAAATTCTTAAGATATATTTATAACCTGGATTATTTTTTACTTCTTCAAGGTAACAACCTTTCAATCCTAAAGAATCAATCCATGTATTGGTATCCTTGACATATCCGTACAAGTTTAGTATTCCGCCAGCCAGTCCAATCGGATCTTGCGAGACATACATACCCATCTTCGGCGAGTAATACCTGAACCTGTTGTACGCCAGCCCTGTCTCCCGGTCATAATACTGCCCCTGAAACAGGAACGGTACCATTCCCTTGTTGCCGGTCTCCCCGATGACGTTCCCGTCCATGTCGAGCACCCGGCTCCACACCTCGTTGCCATCGGCGTCGTATGCCTCCGTCGGTGTTCCGAGCTGGTCGGTCAGTATCGAGTAGGACCTGCCTTCCTTTATCATTGCCACCGGCACGAAGGAATCCTCGTCGAAGAGCCATACCGTCATGTCGCGGCGTTCCGTGTCCGTGTTCCACCTGTCCTCCACGACGGAGTATTCCCTATGCTGCTTCCACTGGTGCAGCGGCACGTTGCCGTTCCACACCCACCGCGTCACCGTCGTGCCGAAGCTCTTGGAGAGCCTGCGCCCGAGCGCGTCGTATGTGAACTCCACCTCCCTCTTGTCGGGCCGCACCACCTTTGCCAGAGAGCCGTCGGCGTTCCACCGGTATCTCCAGCGGTCCTTCTTGCCGTCAAGCCACCTTCCCGTGCCGAGGTAGCGTTCCGTCAGGTTCCCGTCAGCATCGTACTCGCAGTGCCATTCGCCGTCCTGCTCCAGCCGTCCGCCACCGAGGTAGCGGCGCAGCCTCATGTCCGGGTCGGGATACAGGTTTCCCGTCTGGTCGCTCTTCCTCCACTGCACCCTGCCGTCGGGGTATTCCGCCCTTTCGAGCTGCCCCGTCGGGGTATAGGAGTAGCGTGTCTCGCCATGCCTGCTGTCTTCCACGGACAACAGCCTGTCGGCGACGCCCCAGCGGTAGCGGCGCATATGCCGTGTGCGCGAGTCCTTGCGTGTGCGGGCATCCACCAGACGGCCTATGTCATCATAGGCGAACGAGCGGACAATGCCTCCCGGAAGGATGCGCTCCACCTCGAAGCCCAGCGCGTCGTGGCGGTGTGCCGATTCCCACGAGCCCGCGCCGTCGGCGTCGCTGCCACCGGTGGCAGTGAACCCCTCAAGCTCCCCGTAGGCGTTGCGGGTGTAGTGCAGCGAGGCCCCCGCCGTGCTGTCGAGCGTGAGTATCCTGCCGGTATGGTCGTAGGTGCGGAGTATGGTGTTGCCGTCGGCCGTTTCCCGTGTCGGAAGTCCCAGGGAGTTGTACGCGAACTCCACCGTGCTTTCCCCCCTCGATGCCTGCACCAGCCTGCCGGACAGCCCGTAGGCGTAGGTCTGGTCAGGGTCGCCTGCCGTGGGGTATGAGACGCGCGTCACGCGCGAGCAGGCGTCATAGCCGTATTCCCTTTCCGTCCCCGAAGGCAGCGTCTCCCTGACGACGCGTCCGCCCCTGTCACGCAGGTAATGACGGACGGCCCCGTCGAAGCCTTTCTCGGCGGTGACGTTGCCCACAGCGTCGAGGGCGAACTCGTAGCTCTGGAGCCTCTCGTTTGTCACACGGCGCAGGCGTTCCTCCCGGTCATAGCGGAAGTTCACCACGCCCCGGTGGTCGCGGCGCCTTGTCAGCTTCCACATGCCGGAGTAGCCGTACTCCACGTGCTGGACGTTGTCACGGTATTCGGTGAGGTTGTCTATCCCGTCGTAGGACAGGCGTATGTCGTTGCCGTCGAAGTCGAGCACGCGCACCACGCGGCCCACAGGGTCGTATTCCCTTTTCTGCACCGCACCTTTGGGGTTGGTGACGCTCACGCACCTTCCCAGCAGGTCGTAGCCGTACAGCGAGGTGTTCCCCCGGCTGTCGGAGGCTTCCGTGAGGTTATGGAAACGGTCATAGGCGAGCCTCGTCACCACGCCGTAGGGGTCCTTCACCGATGCCACCGCACCGTTGCGGTAGGTCATCCTCGTGACGGCACCTTCGGGGTTGGTGCGGCTCACCAGATTGCCGGAGCGGTCATAGCCGAACTCCCACGTGCCGCCGTCCGGCGTGGTCACGGATACGGGACGGTTGCGCAGGTTCCCCCTGGCGGGGTACACGGCGGACACGCTGCCGCCGCACGGGTCGGAGCTGTCGGTGCAGTTCCCCCAGCGGTCATATCTGTACAGGGTGCTGTTACCGAGCGGGTCTGTCTGTGCGAGTAGCCGGCGGCTGTCGTCGTAACGCCACAGGTGTTCCCCACCGTTGGCATCGACCTTCTTCCACACAAGGCCGCCGCGGTGGTGGTACACCGTCAGCTCCCCGTGGCTGTCGAGCACCTCGGTCACTCCCTCCCGGAACGTGAGCCTGTGGTCGTATATGCCGCCGTCGCCCCACGTGTGTACGCAGCGCGAACCCACGCCCGTACCGTCGTACTCGAAGTACCACGCAAGGCCGTTGCGCCATGTCTCCTTCACGATGAGCCTTCCGGCATACTCGTATGTCATCACGTCGCCCGCCGCGTTGCGCTGGAGGGTCATGTTGCCGTCGGCGTCGTACTCGTAGGAGGCGAGGGTAATCTCTTTCTCCGGATCTTCCGGATGCGGGCCGCATATCTCAAGGATGCGTCCGCTTCTCGTGTCGTGCTCCACTCTCAGGCGGCGGCCCGCGCTGTCGGTGATGGAGCGCAGCAGGCCCTCTTTCGTGTAGTCGAAGCGGATGCCCAGACCGTTGCAGTCGGTCACGCTCTCAAGCAGGCGCACGGAATCGTACTCCTTGTGTGTGAAGCGGTAGTAGAGATCCTCGGCCATGTCCCACACGCAGTAGCCGCCGTCCTGTTCCAGACGGGCCTCCTTGCGCTCGGAGAGGATGAACGAGGGTTCCTCCGCTGTAGGCAGGGGGAAGGCCACCGGGATGCCGTCACTCATGCGGAGCGTCAGCGCGCCCTCTTCCGTGTCCGCGACGACGCCCATGTCGTAGGCGTGGTGCCACCCGTTGCCCAGAGGACCCCGGTAGTCGCTGCGGCTGTACCACGTGCGCTCCCATGACAGGGGCACCGGGCCGTCGAGCCAGAAGTCCTCCTCGTCGGTGAAGAACGTGCCGCTGGCCACGTCCACCGGGTGGCCCGTAACCGTACAGATGGCCTTGTGGAGCATATTCTTCAGGGATTCGCTCTTTATCGTCCTGTTGACCTTGCTATGCAGCCTGTCCGCCAGCTTCCTGGTCTTTTTCTTGTAGAAACGCCCGAACGCCCCCGTGCATTTGCGGGCGAGTGCCGCCATGGGGTTGAGGGGGACGGGAACCGGGCTGGTGAGTATCTGCCTGGCGGGAGGTATCGGGTTGATGACGCCCGTGGGCAGGAACATGCCCGGAACCTTGTGCACGCTCGGTATGCCCACGTCGTTGCAGTCAAGGTGCAGGTGCGCGCCGCCGCCCGAGAAGGGCATCCCGTCGGCAAGTACCGTCAGGCTGCCCATGAAGGCGTGGCCGTTGTTCTTGGGTATCGCCGCTGAAGGGGCCGCCCAGCCTGCGCCCATGGGGATGTGCGGGATGCTCCGCGTGGGTGTGGATGCGACCGCGCGGGGGATGAAGCCGCCTATCTTGACGGTGGCGCCCAGCATCCCGACGGCCATCGTCAGCACGGTGTGGCCCACCTCGGCGAGCTTCGCGCTGTCGGCGTCGCCCGTCTGTTCCGCTGTCGGTGGCGGGGGGATGAACGAAGAGACCGCCGCCGCGATGAAGTCCTGCGGACGGAGGAGAACCCCGACATAAGGGTGAGGCATGGGCACGACGGGGGACGGGGGTATCGTCACGAGGTGGATGTCCACGCCGATGACCGGGTCGAGCTGCTTGGAGATAGGCAGGCAGGCCATACCCTTCATGCCCATGGCACCCAGTACGGGAAGCATGGCGGCTTCGCTCAGGCCGTCGGCAAGACCGCCGATGGCGGCTGCCGCCTTGACGCCTGTGTCGAGGGCATTGACGGACGGTGACACACCGGCCTCGGAGTTCGCCTTGACGCCTTCCGAGATACCCTTGACCTGCGCACCTACGCCGGTCTTTAGGTTTGCACTTACGCTGTCGAAATAGCCTGTGTCCGCCATAACTGTCAGTTTTTATCGTTATTTAACTCGAAAATACAAATAGGCAGATGCAACAATGGCAATCACAATAATTACACCGAGCCAAAATCGGAATCCGGTTGGACCCAATAAGTCAAGAAAGAAATTTCCTCCCCAGCTTCCGGGTCTGGCGTATGTCCATTTCCAGTCGAATATCAGTCCGACAAGCCAAACCAATAGCAGAAAGATTACTACTAAGTACCCCACTTTAGGGTTCGCATAGGCATATTCGGTTGCATTAGTGAACAGCCCTTCAAGATTTCGCAATATGTTGTTCAGCCATTCCATTGTATTTTCCTAAATTTCTTTTATACTCATACAAATAATTCTCCCAGTTATCTCCTAACACTTTGGTCAGAACTTCATTTATTTCATCGTCACTGACCAGCTTGGAGCGTGCCGAACTGTTTAACAGGCTTAATAACAGGAGAGGATAAGAGGAGTTTTTTATCAGGTCTATGGAAAGTTTGTCTGAAAGTCTGAAACCTTCCACATAGCATTCCGCAGCTAACGATTTCTCATAATTATTTTCCCGGCACCAACCACACAATCTCAATGCTTCACTTTGCATTAGGTAATCGTTGCATCTGGAGTATGCTTCAGCACCGCGATAGTACGTCTCTGCCGCTTCTTTCCAAAGCGACTCTCGTACATAGATGGAGGCTTTCCCTAATAAGGTGTTTCCGAGCAATCGGCAAGCTAAAGAGGGATCTAATTTTTCTTCCCCGATTTCAGCGGCTTCTACGGCTTTGTCGGCAAAGTACATGGCTGTCTTGTAGTCCTTACGGGAAATCTGGTCTGTATATAGAATTGTATATACGGTTACAAATTGACTGATCCAGTTAATGTCTTTCTTCACATTTTCGAGAGCGATATCGAGGCATTTCTTCGCAAATTCCTCTGTTTGCGCTGCGTTCCCTTTTTTCACACTGTTCATCAGTTTGATTAATGCCAGCCTGAAATTCGAGGCTGCCGGGTCGCTCTTATCTTCATTCGTCGCTTGTTCCGCGAGTTGCTCCATTGCACCGTCTAAATCTATTGGTGGATAAATAGACACCGCGTCATTGGAGTGTTTGGCCATTAGTTTACCAAACTGTTCATAGTCTTTTATGTCGGATATCCCCCATACCATTTGCTTGTGGAATGGCAGAGCAAGAGCCTTTTCAAACCATTCACGACATCCGTCATAGTCGTATGTGTTCTTTAGGTTAAAGACAAAACTGCATTTCATATCAGTCCCTTTTACAAGGGATTCTGTCAGCTTGTTGAAGTTGGCAACTGCGACGGAGGCATCGTTTTCCGCTTCTTCCGACTTATAATCAGCTATCCAATCAACACGTTCAAAGACAATATCTTCGGGTTTCTTTGAGTTATTCCAGTATTCTACTTGTTGTGCAATATACCCTACAACATCTTTTGAGAAATCGGTTCTGGAACTGAACGGAAGTTCTATGAGGAACACCATATCTTCCTCTTCGCTATCAAGGGCAAGCATATAGTCATAGAAAGCATCAAGCATACTTTCGTCTCCCGGATTGATGACGATACGGATTAACTTGACCGGTTTCCTGACTGCATCTTCCCATTGGTAGAGCATCTTGTCTGCTATTTGTTGTATGGCGTTGCTCATATGCTGTTAATTCAATTTGACAATAGTTCCGGCTACGGCTGTGGTTCCGGAAGAATCTATCGTAGCCTTTGTTGTACCACTGACCGTGGCACTGCTGCTGCCGGTTGCTGTAAAATCAGTACTGGAGATATTATAATTGCTGCCTGCTGTACAATCAATATTTTCTGCTGATTGCGCAATATTGGCACCCGCGGACTCTGTTATGTCCTTTTCCGCATTAGATGATATATTGCCTTCGCTATCAATCATTATTTTGTTTTCTCCAACACATAAGGTGATGCTTTTAGAGGCAGATATTGTGATATTTCCTTCTCCGTCTGCCGTATAGCTGTTGCCTTCCTTGTCTTTCATCATAACGCTTCCTTTTTCATCATCAAGCGTTATGGTACAACCGCTGCGGGTGGTCAGGCTTTTTGTTTTGTTTGAACTGCCGCCACCGGTGCCTGACATTCCATGGAATAAGCTGCCAAGTACAAACGGACGGTTCGGGTCATCATATCTGAATGCCACCATGACTTGGTCTCCCTTTTCGGGTATGAATACAAATCCTCTGTTTGTGGCCACTTTGTCGCTTGTACCTGCGTCAGGAGTGAGCACCCGTATCCACGAGGTTTGCATCGGACCGGTCTGCCAGTTCATCTTGACTTGGACGCGGCCTAACTTTTTCGGGTCCTCGTTGCTGACAACCACGGCCTGCTGTGTATGAGCGACAGGCAGAGGTACATCCGGGCATGGAAGGGTGGGAATAGAGGACGGAAGTGCGGTGAAATAGTTCTGGTAACTGTCACCCATACCGGCTACGTGGGTTATTTCTGTAATGATATAGGTACCGATGCTATTTTTTACGTGGATACCTATTCCTGTATGGATAGCGGTATGAACATCTATGATACTGCCCACCGTGAGGATGCGGCAATCGCTTTCCCCGGTGATGAAACTGGATGCGGCGCTATCGCTTTGCTGCCTGCGTTGGAAATAGGCGTCAAGTTCACCCTTATTGGTTATGCGCGGTTCCGCCCGTTGGACAGCGGGAGCGGTAAACAAAGCCAATGACGAGTCAAAGGCCGCTTGTCCCAATGTGTTTTGTCCGGCTGCGGTATCGGGGGATTGGCCGTTATAGGTCTGGTTGTTCACCGAATGGTAAGAACTTCCCTTTATTGGTCGGGCAAGTGTCTGCGAGCAGACATCGAGCACGGATAGTTCCTCGCCGTATGTCAGCTTGGTCGTCGAGCCGGCCTGTGGCTTCCCGAATACAAGGTTCTGTCCGTCGTAGTAGAGCCATTCCTGATATTGGCGGGCAAGTCGTTGTATGAATCTGAAGTTGGTTTCCTCGTACTGGCATTCGTATTCCAGCTTCGATTTCGTTTCCGGATTGACAAGAGCTTGTACTCCTGCCTTGTCTGTAAGTTCCTTAACGATGTCAGACAAGGATTTGTTGCACCATGAGGCACAAGTGTGGTCTGACTCCAGTAGGAATGTTGACGAATATCCCGTCACTTTTATATTTCCGTGTGTTCCACCGGAACGATGAAGTCCCACCATGGTGGCCACGCCGACAAAAATAGTGCCGCCGAAGTCCATGATTACTTTTTTCCCAACCCAGTCTTTTGACGCCTCCGGGATTTCCACACCATAGGCTTCTATGGCTTGGATATCCAGTGTTATCTCAAAGTAGTGATGCTCATTGATGCTCTGTTTGAGCATCAACTGCACAAACGACGGCATGGGTATGCCGGCTATTTCCAATGTGACTTTTTTTTGTTCCAGCATGGCGGCATTATATTTGACGGTTTATATCCAAATTGCCAAAGCCGCCCGGCGGAAGTCCGTCGGACGGCCTGACAAATGTTTTGATTTAGGATTTACCTATGTACGCCGATTTATTTCTTCGGCCAACGGTTGTCAAGAGCTGCGCTGCCAACGATGATTTCTTCAGCGGAGAACGTAATGGTGATTGTCATAGGCACATCGTTGTTCGCGTCCAGAGTTTCCGAGTAGTGAACGATGTATGCGTTCTTGAACTGGATCTCCTTCATCTTGGCATCTTCCTCCGTTTTTTTGTAGATAATCTTTCCTTCTACAGGTTTGAAAGGGCTGTTCAACATCGCTTCGATGACCGAAGTGTCTTCTGTTGATTCGATGGTTGCTTTTACTCTACCACCCAATACGCTTGAAGAGGGCATACCTTTAGGGTCCGTGTTACGACTAAACTCATAGTTTGAATAAAGGACGTCAAATTCCTTGTTGTTAAGTTCCAATGATGCTCTAAATGCCATAATACTTGGATTTAATGGGTTAAACTTAATTATTTTACTTCGGTTTCTCCGTCCTTGCGCCCTAACCGGTATAGATGCAAAAAAGAGAAAACCTCAAAAACGATTTTTTGAAATTTCCTCTCAGCCTCCGGATGACTCAGTTTTATTGTGGGAAAAAGAGAAGAAAATAAAACATCATCTTTGATGTGAGCAAATATAAGTGCTTATATTCATTTTTCCAAATTTTTTAGCGCGTTTTTTTGCTGTTATTTTCATTTTAACACGTTTTAAACTAATGTTCGTGTATAAAGCCACTGTCCTATATGATTAGAAACACGCCCCGTTGATGATGTGTCGCTATTAAATTGATTCCCGGTATTGTACAATAACACTTGTAGAAGAAGTTTCATCAGGAACGGACGAAACCGTCGGAAAGCAAACTGCTGCCGGAATGCAGAAAAACGGTATCCACCGCATGAAAGTGGCAGATACCGTTAGCAGATTGACTATACAGTCTGAATGTTTGCGTATGTCCTAATTCTTACGCCCGTATCGGCAGATGAGCAATGAACTTAATACCAGGAGCGCAAGGGCAATCATCCATGTGTAGATCTTCCGTTCCTTTTCCAAATGTTCGATGTCCGCCGCTTGTTGTTTGGAGCAAGTTGTCAGTATATTAATCTGGGATTGTTGTGCCTTGCAGATATCCATAAGTTCAGAATTAATCCGTTGCTGTGTTTCCAGCGAAGTTTGGATGTTCTTGAAGTTGCGGTTGGTCGTATATGCGTCACGGATATATCCGGGCGTGCTTACCTGTAACGAGGGAACTTGTATGCTGTCCGGAAGGTATGTCAGTTCTGCATTATTGCGCCGTTCCGTTGCGAAGCTGTTGAACAGGAGTATGCCAACAAGTGTGCCGCTGATCAGAAAGGCTATTAATGCTATGATGGCAAACATTGTGTTTGATGATTTTGCGACAGGTTGTTGGTACTCTCGTTCAAGCCATGGATGATGGTTCATCGTGTGAGGCGGAATGGATGTTCCATACTCTACAGTCCGGACTTCGGCATTTTCTTCGGTCTCTTTTTTCTCAAGAGCCTTACGTCTTGATATATCCATAAATTCGCGCTTGGCAATCTGGTATTTATCCGCTTGATAAATTACAAGGTCGTTTTTTACCAGCCAGTCAAGAACGTCCTTGACACTCCGTTCTGATACCTTGAGGTTGCTGATGCTCCAAAATATTTCTGCACAAGATACCCATATTGGCTTCTGGAGGCACTTCTGATATAGGATTTCAAGAATCTCTGCCTGTAGTTGTTCTCTTGTTGGTTCCATTTTATTTACAGTATTAATTGTTTCGGAATAAAATAATATTTCTTGCCAGCGATGAATACAGGTCTGAAAAGGTTGCGTTGATATATGTCTTCCAGTCTCTTCATCTTTGAAATCAGGGTTGTATAGCCACTATTAAAGTCCGTCAGTTCAACCTTTCTTTTCTTTAGTTTCTTCACCTTTGTTGAATTTAAAAGGCTGTCATTGGCCATGACTCCCGTCTTACAATAGAAGATTTGAGCCAAATATGGATTTCTGGGCAATACTTTTCGATAGAAACTTCTGTTTATGCTTTTCTTTTGCCGGTTAAATTGCTTGCGAAGCACTCTTAGCTCCTTTTTCCCTATGTTATCTGAGAACTCCGGGAGCAGTCCCCTGTAGCTTTGCAGCAGTTCCATCACTTCCTTGTCATCGAGTAGATATCCATATTCGTACCCGTCCATTATACTGTCCGCTACGGAGGCCTTTATATAGTAGGTGTCATTCACGCTGTTTCTATCTATATCGTCAAGGCTCATACTGTCAGGATTTTCCGTATGATGGAATATATGCGTCAGTTCGGATGTGGGACGGCTTCTTAGGACACCTATATTTCGCTCATAATCTTTAAGTGAGTGCAACAGTAGGCTGTCCGTCTCGAAAGATTGCCATAATACGGAATCCAAGGCTGTTTCCAAAGCGTTGCTTTCCAGTCTGTTTCTACCTTTAGGGAATAAGATTCCTCCTACCGTAAGGCTGTTGTATGGAGCATCGTACAGGTATAAGTTGGCATCCGTAGCTTCTATGTTCTTGAACAGCTCCGTCTTTACCAGTCTGCTGTCTGCGATATAATTGGATATATGGTCTATGTATTTCGTAGAATGGCTGTCCAGAATGGATTTGGCCTGCAATAGGAAGTCCTGATAAGAAGTGCCTGACGCTCTGTCTATCTGGACAAACAGAAGCCTTGCCGGTTGGGTTGCCAGCCACGAGAGTTGTTGCTCGTGCAAGGATAAAGTTTGCTTTGACCCTAAAATGACAAATACATTGTTGCTGAAACGGCTTTCGTCATCATAACGGGAGATTTGTTTGATAGCCCCGCCAAAACCGTAAAACGATGATTGTTCCTCTTGCTCGTTTTTCCGTTTGGAAGAAATGGATTGTTTGATATAGTCGAGCCAGGCTGAAAAGTCCTTGGTTGGGGCCAAATGTCTGTTTTCTCCGTTGGAGGATATGCAAGTTGCTGAGAAAGTGTAGTCATATCCGGGCTTCATTTTCAGCTTTAGGTTCTGTAGTACATTGATATATGGGGATAGATAAGGCAGGTCGGCATCATTGAACAGTACATGTACTGTCTCTTATACACATCTCCGAGCCCACGAGACATGCGCAGATCTCG
>ENA-OYWR01000329-OYWR01000329.1-human-gut-metagenome-genome-assembly--contig:-NODE-329-length-19270-cov-8.113297_pt1 | contig 19270 bp, 16 predicted proteins | sample MGYA00244816_ERZ653408 | MGnify/ENA primary metagenome ERZ653408 (study PRJEB26926, sample SAMN06165138) | human gut metagenome | biome: ENVO:00009003; feature: ENVO:2100002; material: ENVO:00002003... | reverse complement strand
TCTAGCTTCGTCGGCAGCGTCAGATGTGTATAAGAGACAGATCCAGAGTCAGGCAATTCCGGTTGTGATGTCCGGTGTGGATGTCATTGGACAGGCACAGACAGGAACCGGAAAGACGGCATCATTTGGAATCCCGGTACTGCATAAAGTAGATCCGAATAATAAAAAAACACAGGTTATCATCTTATCACCGACAAGAGAGCTTGCCATCCAGGTGGCGGATGAGATCCGTAAACTTGCAAAATATATGCACGGTGTAAAGATCCTTCCGGTGTACGGCGGACAGGAGATCAGCCGTCAGATCAAGGCATTGAAGGGTGGGGCACAGATTATTATCGGTACACCGGGGCGTGTTATGGATCATCTGCGCAGAAAGACGATCCGCTGTGAGGCAGTGAACACGATCGTACTTGATGAGGCAGACGAGATGTTAAACATGGGATTCCGTGAGGATATTGAGACGATCTTAGAGTATATCCCGGAGGAAGGACGTCAGACGGTGTTATTTTCTGCGACCATGCCAAAGCCGATCTTAGATATCACCAAGAAATACCAGCACGATGCCGTGACGATCAAAGTGGTAAAAAAAGAGCTGACCGTTCCGAATATTGAGCAGTATTACTATGATGTAAAGAGAAAAGACAAGATAGAAGTTTTGACCAGACTCCTTGATTATTATAATCCAAAACTCTCTCTGGTGTTCTGTAACACAAAACGCATGGTGGACGAACTGACCGAGGAACTGCAGGGACGCGGTTATTTTGCAGAGGGACTGCACGGAGATATGAAGCAGACACAGCGTGACCGTGTGATGCGCGGTTTCCGTACCGGAAAAACAGAGATCCTGATCGCGACCGATGTTGCAGCGAGAGGTATCGATGTGGATGATGTGGAAGCGGTATTCAATTATGATATTCCACAGGATGACGAATATTATGTTCATCGTATCGGAAGAACCGGACGTGCCGGAAGAACCGGACGTGCGTTTACTTTCGTCAAAGGCAAAGAAGTATATAAATTAAAAGATATCATGCGTTACTGCAAGACCAAGATCGTTGCAATGCCGATCCCGTCCACGGATGATGTGGCACAGATCAAGGCTGAGAAGGTCATGGAAGAAATCGGAAGAATTATCGACGAGGAAAATTTAAAAGATACGATCGATATCATCGAAAAGCAGATCAATGAATCCGATTATACCGCAATGGATATTGCTGCAGCATTCTTAAAACAGGCGTTGGGACAGATCAATCTTGACAATGACAGAGAGGACTCTTTTGATTTTGACAATACCGGAGCTGAAGAGGGCATGGTGCGTCTGTTTATCAACATCGGTAAAAAAGACCGCGTGAAACCGGGCGATATCTTAGGTGCGGTTGCAGGCGAATCCGGCATGCCGGGTAAACTTGTCGGAGCCATTGATATGTATGATAAATACACATTCGTGGAAGTGCCGAGAGAATACGGAAAAGAAGTTTTAGAAGCCATGAAAAATGCAAAGATCAAAGGCCGCTCCGTCAATATGGAACCGGCAAACCAGAAATAAAAGAGCAGTAAAAAATCCCGTGTGAGGATGATTTTTAAAATCAGTCTCATACGGGATTTTTTTGTAATGTTACTGTCCGATCCTGCTCACGATACTCCGGTTGATCTTCATTAAGAAAAATGCAGTTGCACCCACAGATACCAGTTCAGCGATCGGGAATGCCCACCATACCAGATTGACATTGCCGGACTGTGCTAACAGGTATGCTGCCGGGAGCAGGATCACTAACTGTCTTGCAATGGATATGCACATACTGTAGACTGCTTTTCCAAGTGCCTGGAAAATACTACTGCAGGAAATTCCAAAACCGGCAAGCAGGAAGCTTAAACTGATGATACGCAGCGCAGGGACACCGATGGAGAGCATTGTGTCGGAAGCCTGAAACATGGAGAGAAGCTGCTTTGGAAAGAGCTGGAATAAAAGCAGGCCGACTGCCATGATGCTGACTGCATAAGCGACACAGTGTTTTAAAGTTTTTGTGACACGCTCTTTGTTTCCGGCACCGTAGTTGTATGCCATAACCGGGATGACACCGTTGTTTAAACCAAAAGCCGGCATAAATACGAAGCTCTGCAGTTTAAAGTAAACGCCGAACACTGCGGTTGCCGTGGAGGAAAATGCGATCAGGATACGGTTCATACCGTAGTTCATCACGGAACCGATCGCCTGCATTACAATAGAGGGAACACCGATCACGTAAATCTGTCCGATAATATTTTTGTCCGGGCGGAAATGGTGCAGGTCAATCTGTACTTCCTTATTTTTTGTATGGTTTAAAACAACTGCCAGAATACCGGCGATCATCTGTCCGATGACGGTTGCAGCAGCAGCACCGGAAATGCCCATTTTCGGGAGACCAAACAGACCAAAGATGAGAACCGGATCGAGAGCGATATTGATGATCGCACCGACACCCTGTGTATACATGGTATAAATGGTTTTTCCGGTTGCCTGCAGCATACGCTCAAACATAAGCTGCGTAAAAATACCGAAAGAAAGACAGCAGCAGATCGTCAGATACTGTTTTCCATAAACGATGATCTCTTCAATATCTGTCTGGCTGCGGAAAAACGGTTCTGCCAAAAACAGACCGATGATCAGAAAGAGCAGATAGCTGACAAGAATTAAAAATACAGCATTTTCTGCGACCTTATTTACTTTTTCGGTATCCTTTTCTCCCAGGGAGCGGGCTAAAAGCGCATTTACGCCGACGGCAGTTCCAACACCGACAGCAATCATAAGATTCTGGATCGGGAAAGCCATAGACACTGCGGTCAGGGCATTTTCGCTGATCATGGCAACAAAAATACTGTCGACAATATTATAGAGCGCCTGAACGAGCATGGAGATCATGATCGGCAGGGACATTGAGATAATGAGTTTGTCAATCGGCATGACGCCCATTTTATTTTCTTCCATAAATCCTCCTTTGTTTAACCTTTGTGTAAAAAATTCCATAATTTACTCCCGGAAAATAAAAACTTCCGGGAGCACTACCTTCCTATATTAGCATTCCTTTTATCCGAATACAAGGTACAACTTCATCAAATCTTAATGTTTTGACTGATTGGAAATTCATAATTATTCCGTTACAATAAAAGCATGATCATAAAGAGACAGGTTTATGTAAAAATCTATCGAAAACCTGTGGAAAAGGGGAAAACATGTACAGTATACTGGTGTGCGATGATGAGAAAGACATTGTTTCAGCGTTAAAAATATATCTGATGGCAGACGGTTATCAGGTATTTGAGGCATATAACGGAAAAGAGGCACTTGATGTGTTAAAAGAGCAGGATATTCATCTGGTATTGATGGATATTATGATGCCGGAGATGGATGGCATCTCTGCGATGGTGAAGATCCGTGAAACGAGCAATGTTCCGGTTATTTTACTGACAGCAAAAAGTGAGGATACAGATAAAGTGTTAGGACTGACTGTCGGGGCGGACGATTATATCACCAAACCGTTTAATCCGATTGAAGTGCAGGCGCGCGTCAAATCACAGCTCAGACGCTATATGCAGCTCGGAGGCGGAGCTATCAGAAAAGATGTTCTCTCGATCGGCGGGATCGAACTTGACGACCGCAGCAAAGAGGTATCACTTGACGGCGAAAAGATTTCTCTGACACGCACGGAATACGATATTTTAAAACTTCTGATGGAGCATCCCGGAGAGGTGTTTTCCCCAAACCAGATTTACGAACAGGTATGGCAGGATAATCCCTACGGAACGGAGAATACGGTGGCGGTACATATCAGGCATCTGCGTGAAAAAGTGGAGTATAACCCGGCAGAACCGCGGTATTTGAAAGTTGTGTGGGGACGCGGTTATAAAATGGAAGGACAGGTGTGAGAAAAGTGAAAAATTGGAGAGGATCGACAGCGGCAAAGATCATTGCCTGGATCGCGCTCAGTGCCAGTGCACTGTGTTTTGTGTTCAGCGCGGTGGGTGTGATCTTTATGTTTGATGAAGGAATCTATAGAAATTCAAAGGATGAAACAAGAAAGCAGTGGTTTGAAAATGTTTCCTATGAATATGGTCTGTCCGCGGTGGATGATGTAAGGCGGGAACAGCCGGCAGGTTCTGTAGAAAGCAAATATTTTAAATATGGTATTATCAAAGCAGACAGTCTCGAGGGGATTGACCTGAATGATGAAAAATCGTATGCGGAACGCAACTTTTCGGATAAGATCAGTCTGGAAGATGTGTATACAAACAGTGTGGAATTATCGGACGAAGATCAGATTGTATACACAAATGGAAATTTCCTGACCGGCGGCGGTGTGCAGCTCATGTATTCCGGGGATAATTCGTGGGTGAGCGTTTATGCGGACCGGGTCTGCTATGATGAGGCAAAAGGTGTTTTTGTTTATCTGGCGGGAAATGAGTATTATCCGGTGCAGACGATTGAGACGGACATAGACGGATATGGAAGCGCAGTTTTTACTTATGATACCGAGAGAAAAATGTATCTGTTTGAACACACAGACGGGACAGGAGATGCTGCTTCTGCGGAAAGAACGGTTACAGATGAGACATTGACCGATGCTGTTTCTGTGGAAAGAATGGCTGCAGATGTGGCATTGACCGATGCTGCGGACGGGGATACAGTAGCAGAATCAACCGAAGAGCGGATGAAGAGTGAACGTTTCAAGACAGAACTGATCACGAACGTGTCCCATGACATTAAGACTCCACTGACATCGATCATCAACTATGTGGATACGACGGAAGAGCCACTGACGGATGTCACAGACAGCGGCATGGATGATATTGCAAATGGAGAATACGTCACGTTTGACATGTTTGATGGCACGCGCATGGATGTAAATCACTGGGGAAATGTGTTATTAGACGGAGTCCGGGAGATATCCATGGATGAGATCGACCGGGTGGACTCATCTGAAAAAAACAAAGAAGATGCCAGCGTTTCGTATACAACACACGAGGATTATTATCTTGACAGCAACTATACACTCTGGGTAAACATGGGGAACACATCACCGAAAACCACTTATCAGATGGTTGTGATCCTGCCGCAGAATGTTGGGACAGACTGGAACAGTACGGACTTGTACGTACAGGCAAATACCCTGCTGAATTTTGTATACAGCATGCGTTACACGGCGCTAGTCACAATGTTTGTAAGTTTTATCATCGGAGCAGCAGCCTTTGTATTTCTGATGTGTGCGGCGGGGCACCGGAATGGAACGGATGAGATCGTTACGACTGTCTGGGATCATCTGTGGCTGGATGTTTTTGCAGTGGGGGCTGTGCTGGCAGAGGTATTTGTTTTCTATGTGGCAGCGATATTCCTGATAGATGTCGATGTTGCGTATCTGCCGTTTATCTTATTTGTTACTGCAGTTGCAACCCTTTGCATGGGATGGCTGTTGTTACTGTTTTTATTAAGTTTTTCCGTGCGGGTAAAATTGGGAAAATGGTGGAGACATACCCTGTGTTACCAGCTTTTCCGTAAAATCGGACAGTTCGCCCGGATGATCTGGGAAAATATCGGGTTTCTCTGGAAAGTGATCCTGGTCATGCTGGTACTTGCATTTTTTGAGGGCATAGGGGTATTGATGTTTTTTAATTCAGACATAGCCCTTTTACTCTGGCTGTTAGAAAAACTGGTTTTATATCCGCTGGTCCTGTGGTACTGTGTGCAGTTAAACCAGTTAAAGAACGGAACGGAAAAAATTGCAGGCGGTGAGCCGGGCTATCAGATCAGTACAAAGCGTATGACCGGTATATTTAAGGAACAGGGAGAACAGATCAACCATATCAGCGACGGCATGACACATGCGATCGAAGAGCGGATGAAGAGTGAACGTTTCAAGACAGAACTGATCACGAACGTGTCCCATGACATTAAGACTCCACTGACATCGATCATCAACTATGTGGATCTGCTGGAAAAAGAAGATCTGCACAACGAGACAGCGCAGGAGTATTTAGAGGTGTTAGAGCGCCAGTCAAGCCGATTGAAAAAGCTGATCGAAGACCTGATCGAGGCTTCCAAGGCGTCCACCGGAAACCTTCCGGTACATTTAGAGCGGTTAGAAGCTGGGATATTTATGACACAGACGGTCGGGGAATTTGAGGAAAAGACAAAAGAGGCAGGACTTGATCTTGTGATCGAAAAGCCGGAGACACCGGTCTATATCATGGCGGACAGCAGACATTTCTGGCGTGTGATCGATAACCTGATGAATAATATCTGCAAATATGCCCAGAGTGGGACGCGTGTCTACATCAATCTTGAAGTAAAAGAGGCACAGGTGTCTATCACCTTCCGCAATACGTCAAAATACCCGCTCAATATCAGCAGTGATGAACTGATGGAACGTTTTGTGCGGGGCGATGCATCCAGAAATACGGAAGGAAGCGGACTCGGACTTTCTATCGCAAACAGCCTGATGGATCTTATGGGTGGTACATTCCGTCTGTATGTGGACGGAGATCTGTTTAAGGTCGTGCTCGGGTTTGCCGAGACAGCAGAGAAAGAAACAAAAGAAAAAATCGAAGAACTGTAATTGTTGGAAGTTGCACTACAGGTGTGAACAATAACCCAAAAGCATGGTTGTCCAGAGGGATGCCATGCTTTTTTCATTCATAGGAAATTACGTCCTATGAATGAAAAAGCCCTCCGGGCGGGATGCGCACTTCGCATTCCAAATCGGCAAAATCTGCTGCCACCACTGTATCATACGGCATTTTCAGTTCAGAAAATGCCTGCCTGTGAACAGTAACCACAAGCGACTCCTTGTTCCTGTGCGGCGAAAAGCAGATTGTGAAAAGGAAAATTGGAGGGTATAATATGTAGGGAAAAGGGAGAGCAGCTTATGAAACAGATAAAACAAAAGTGGTTGTAAAATAATCAGTTGAATCAAGTGGCAATAGTATAAAAAATAAAATTTTTTACATATAGAAATGGAGCTTTTATGGATAACAATAAAATCGATGAGGGATTACAGGGAAATGAGAAAATAGAAACCGCAATCGCGGCACTGCAGCAGGAGGCAAGCGAAGAGATGTTAGCGCATACCCTGACAGTGATACGCAGACGCATGAAAGAGGGCGGTCAGTTTATCGTAGCGGTGGAACCGCCGACGGGCGGGAACCAGATGCAGATACAGGCAGTGCAGACGCCGGACGGCAATAGCTGGTGGGCGGCATTTACCAGTTTTGAGGAAGAATTAAAGGGAAGCGGGAGTGTAATGTCTACATTTTTAACAGGAATTGAGCAGGCATTCCGCGCGGTACTTGCCGCAGAAGGGGCAAAGGGAATTATTGTGAATCCGTGGAACCGGACGATCATGCTGGATAAAAACCTGATACGGATCATACTTGGGGAACCGGCATAAAGTATATATATTGATTTTCAAACGAAAAGGATAGACAGCTGACAACTGTCTATCCTATGAAATGCTTATTGTCTATGCGGTTTAAAGATTAACCGAAGTATCTGTTCAACAGTCCTTCAAATGCTTTTCCGTGTCTAGCCTCATCGCGTGCCATCTCATGAACGGTATCATGGATTGCATCAAGGTTTGCAGCTTTTGCACGTTTTGCAAGATCAGTTTTTCCTGCTGTTGCACCGTTCTCAGCGTCAACTCTCATCTGAAGGTTCTTTTTGGTGCTGTCTGTTACAACTTCACCGAGCAGTTCTGCGAATTTTGCAGCGTGTTCTGCCTCTTCCCATGCAGCTTTCTCATAGTAGGAACCAACTTCCGGATAACCTTCACGGTAAGCAACACGAGCCATTGCAAGATACATACCAACCTCAGAGCACTCACCCTCGAAGTTTGCTCTTAAATCGGATACGATATCCTCACTTACTCCTTTTGCAACACCAACTACGTGCTCAGCAGCCCATACTTTCTCACCTTCCTGCAATTTGAACTTTTCAGCCGGAGCTTTACATACCGGGCAGATCTCCGGAGCTGCATCGCCTTCATAAACATAACCACATACTGTACATACATACTTTGCCATAATTTTAATCTCCTTTTCTTTGAAAAATGTTATTTGTCCGCTGTAATAGATTTCCCCGCTTATTTGAAATCTATTACTGTGTACTTTAAATTGATATCAGTAACTATTACTGATTTTAAATGAAAAACTTCTTTTTGTCAACATTATTTTATGTTATTTTAGAAGTTTTTTGGGGAAAAATGATCAGGAAGTCTGTCTTTTGGCTTTACAGGAAGAGCATTTTCCGTAAAAATAAGTCACATGTCCTTCAATCTCACCGTCAAAGTCCTGTGCGGCAAGAACATTGATGTGATCCAGTCCCGTTACATTTAAATCCAGAACGCTCCCGCATTCCTTGCAGATAAAATGGTAATGCGGCTTTGGATTACCGTCAAAACGATCAGGTCCAATTCCGGTGGACAGTTTCTGGATCTCACCGATATCTGCCAGTAATGACAGATTGCGGTATACCGTACCGAGACTGATATTCGGAAATTCTTCCTTGATATTCATATAGACGGTCTCTGCGGTAGGGTGGTCATAACGCGAGATGAGAAACTTCTTGATGGATTCCCGCTGCTTACTTCGTTTCAGCATATTACCATCCTTTCTTGATAATAGTAATTGTTACTAAAATTATTATATAATCACAGAGAAAAAATGTCAAGATGAAGATGGTTTGGTTTTTCATTTTAATCTTTGATAAACGAATGCTTTGTGGTATATTGGAATATAGCTTTGACAATAAATGGCAGTGTAAGGGAGAAGCAGTTTGAAAGTAAAGACAATTCTGAGCAGGATATATTATATCATAGTGGCAGTGTGTGTCTTTCTGCATGTTGTTATTTTATCATTGAGTTTTTTTGACAACAAACATCAGGAAAAATATTGCCGCAGCATTATTCCGGACAGGGAATACCAGACAGATGAGGATAACCGCAGGTTTGTATTTTCTGCACAGAAGATAAAGGATGGAGGGGACTGTCTGCGTTTTTATACGGCGCATATGGAAGTCAGTGTGTACGCTGATGACACGCTGATCTATCATGTCGGACAGCAGCAGGCAATGCCAAAGGTGTCACCCGGAGTTATGTGGAATTATGTCGGGATACCATCCGGGGCAGAACAGATCCAGGTTATGATCCGTGCGGTCTATCCGGAGGTCAGACAAAAGCAAATTGATTTTTCAATCGGCGGATATACCCAGATGTATAGCGGAATGTTGTACAGATCCATGCCGGTAACATTTATCTGTCTGCTAGAGATATTATTGGGTTTCTTCATGGTACTGTGGTGGCTGATCGCACGGACCAGAATGAAAATGAAGCAGACTCTGCTGCATTTTGGCACTTTTTCCTTTCTGACCGGAACTTGGGCACTGAACGAGACAGATGCCGCACTTCTGATCCTGTTTCCGGTCAGAGTTGAGATCGTATTCGTATCAGCGGTAGCCCTGATACTCATGGTGCCTTCCTTTGTGTGGTTTACCAAGGGATTCTTTGATATTGAGGACAAGTGGGGATCAGATATTATCTGCATGCTGGCATATCTGAATCTGGCGGTACAGCTTATATTGCAGCTTGCCGGGATCCGAGGCTTCCGGCAGATGTACACGGTCACACATGTCCTATTGGGGATAACGCTGCTTTATACGATAGTCATGCTGATTTCTGAGTATAGAAAAACGAAGGTACACCGTCATCTGTGGGTTGTTGTGGTTGGTGGGTTTATTCTTCTGGGAACGCTTGTGGCAGATCTGCTGCACTTTTATTACGGATCATTTCAGACAAGTATATATGACATATATGGTGTTTTTATCTATATCATTATTTTTGCGGTCGAAGTATGCAGACAAGTGGCAGAGCAGATGGATGCAGGGCAGAAGCTGCAGATCTATGAAGAACTTGCAACCAAAGATATGCTGACGAAGCTCTATAACCGGAATGCATATGATGAATGGATCAAGGTAAACAGGCGGCCGAAGAAGGCGAAGATTGTTGTTTTTGACCTTAACAATTTAAAACAGTGCAATGATACGATGGGGCACGCAGCCGGAGACGCATATATCCAAAATGCTGCGGGGATCATATTGCATGTGTTTGGAAATTGTGGAAATTGTTACCGGATCGGTGGAGATGAATTCTGCGTTGTGATCTATGGGAATGATCCTTCAGATATGGAAGAGTTATTCCGGCAGATGAAGCAGGAACAGGATGAGTTTAATTCGAAAAACGCAATACCACAGATACAGATTGCCTATGGCTATGCGGAGTTTGACCCGGAAACAGACCGGGATATCGAGGATACCAGATCCCGTGCAGATGACAAAATGTATCAAAAGAAGAGAGAAATAAAAGCGGGATACCAATGAAAATGAAAGGACAGAGTAAGTAGTTATATTTAGACCATCAGGCAATGGATGTTATCGTTTATGTTCTAATTTATAAAAAAACGGAATACAAATAGAAGAAAACAAAAACAGAGATGAGAGATTGCCTATGGCAGGAATGAAACGGTTTATTGCATATATATATGGGTATGAAAATGCAAAAAAGGCAGGCAATACGGGATTTGCCAGGATCGAGCTGCGGGGAGAAGAGTGCAGGCTTGAAATCCATCTGCGTAGTGTCTATGCTGCGCAGACACACTGCAGGGTTTATCTGTTTCGCAAACAGGGTAATCAGATGGAGGGAAGCCTGATCGGAGAAATGGATGTCCGCAATGGTGCTGGAGATTTTGCCACAGCAATGAAAACAATGCATATACCGACATCATCACTCAGTTTTTTCGAGATGGACGGGATTTTTTTGTGCAGCGAAGATGGACGTATTTTCATGAGCCGCTGGACGGAGGGGGAGCCGCTTACCGTGGATATGGAGCACTTTGGGGAGTGGAGAGAAAGCCAGCCAGAGGAACCGCCGGTGGAAGAAGAGGTGTATACAAAAGAAGACCTGCATAAAAGAGAAGATATGCATGCAAGAGAAGATGTGCATGCAAGAGAAGATATGCATGCAAGAGAAACTTTGCATGAAACAGAAAAAATTATATCAGAAACAGAAAACAAGCCGGCAGCAGGGAAAATGTCTGTGCAGGACAGCATGAAAAGGCAGCAGGAAAACAGAACCCAGATCACCCGGTCTGCACAGAAATATGACAGTGAGCTCGCTGCGACAGAACTCCCCGCGCGCAATTTCTTTCCACAGTACCAGTGGACGGACATCTGGGAGCAGTTTTTAAAAAATCATCCGGCAAGCATGCCATTTTCGGAAAAAAATATTACCTGTATTAAAATTGAATTAAAGGATCTACGGGAGCTGCCGAGAAAATACTGGTATCTCGGAAATAACAGTTTTCTGTTACATGGATTTTTTAATTACCGGTATCTGGTGATTGGAAAAATAGAAGAAGATACACAAAACAGATGGTTTTTAGGGGTGCCTGGCATTTATCAGAATCAGGAGCGTGTCATGGCGATCATCTTTGGATTCCCGGAATTTATGCCGGAGCAGGTTGAAAACCGGTTTGGCTGCTGGTATCGTTTTTTTGAAGAATAACTGTCTGACAAAATGGAGACGTTTTTGACAGGGGCTGTGCATAAAAAATGCAGCTGTTAATTGTCAGTGGAAGGGTTGAGATACGCGTAGCGCAGATGATCTGCCCATCGGTTCTGGATAAAAAAACAGCCGCGTTCTACACCTTCATACTGAAAACCCAGAGATTCCAAAAGGTAGATGGAAGGTTTGTTTTCCGGCATAACACGTGCGAATACACGATGAAGATGAAGGTCGTAAAAGGCAAGTGACATGACTTTTTTAATCGCTTCTGAGGCATAGCCCATGCGCCGGAATGCTGCGTCAAATTTATAGCCGATCTCTGTGCAGGAATATGCTGCAAAGCGGATGTCGTGCAGGCATACGGTTCCGATGATCATTTGCGGATCATCCTTCCGGAAAACATAGAAACGGATACACTGTTGTTTTAATGCGAGATCCCATTCACACTTTAAAACTGCCTGCTGGTAGGATGCGGTATAAAAGTTGGCAGGTCTTGTCGGTTCGTAGGCTTCAAAACTTTCACGATTGCGGTTCTGAAAATTTAAGACCGCATTTGCATAATTCGGTGTTAAGACTTTTAAGATCAGCCGGTCTGTCTGAGATTCATATTTTAAAGAAGCGTTTTTCCACTGCATCAGGCAAGATGCCTCCTTCTCGACAAAAATGAAAAAATGCGGTACAATACTGCATACTATATAGTATAACATTTCGGGGAAACTGTCCATGAATCAGGATGAAAAATACATGAAAGCGGCGATACGGCAGGCAAAAAAAGCGTATGCATTGGATGAGGTGCCGATCGGCTGTGTGATCGTGCAGAACGATAAGATCATTGCGCGTGGATATAATAGAAGAAATACAGAAGGCAACACATTAGCGCATGCGGAACTGACCGCAATCCGCAAAGCGAGTAAGAAAACCGGTGACTGGCGGTTAGAGGACTGCACGATGTATGTGACGTTAGAGCCATGTCAGATGTGTGCAGGTGCGATCGTTCAGAGCCGGATGAAAAAAGTGGTGATCGGAAGCATGAATCCCAAAGCCGGATGCGCCGGCTCGGTATTAAATCTGCTCCAGATGCAGCAGTTTAACCACCAGGTCGAGATAGAAAAGGGCGTGCTTGGGGAAGAGTGTTCGGCAATGCTTTCCACATTTTTTAAAGAACTTCGCCAGAAAAAGAAGTCTTAAGCGCGTATCTGGCTTGACAATACAGGGCGAAATAGGCTATACTTAAATCTCCGAGCAGCCGGGGTGGCAGCGGTACCCTGAACCAGCAATCCGCTATAGCTGGGGTGATGCCGAACGGAGGGTTGTCAGATTGTGGAGCTGCCCTTCATAAGTGGCGTTGAAGTTTGGGTCTTACGCAACAGGAATCTGTGAACCGGGTCAGGTCAGGAATGAAGCAGCCCTAAGCAGAAGCTCTTGTGTGCCGTAAGGGTGCCTGGGCCGAGTTAACTGTGGAGGTAACGTCTGTGGTCTGGATTCGATGGGAGGCGCTCGGTTTTGTATATCTAAAATTGACCATATATCAGGATGAAAGGAATTACAGTGGACAAACTCAGAAAAAGACTGTATCAGGTAAGTGAAGGTTTAGAACTCATCATAGCGTTAGTTGCTGTGGTTGGTGTGGTCATAGCGGCGGTAAATCTTTTCCCGGAACTTCTGGTATACTGGCAGAACCGGACGAATGGGGAGGCATTTCTTATTTTTCTCGATGCTGTGTTTGACGTCGTGATCGGGGTAGAGTTTATCAAGATGCTCTGCAAACCAAGTTCACAGAATATCATGGAGGTTTTGATCTTTCTGATTGCCCGTCATATGATCGTACAGAAAACGTCAGCATTAGAAGACTTGTTATCCGTAGTCAGCATCGGAATTTTATTCTTTTTCCGCAGATTCATGCTCGCAACCAAACCGGATAAGGAACAGCATGTGCCGGAACTGTTAGGTGCAATCAGACATTCAGGGAATAAGCAGGAGAAAGAAACAAAAGATAACGAACAGTAGATTTGTCACAGACAACAGAAAATTATATGGAAAAGGTACCGTATATCAGACGCATGATCCGGGGATCAGGTCTCTGGTATACGGTACCTTTTGTATAAAGAAAAATACAATTTACGTTAATTTTTTCACAAAGATACTGACAGTATATCAAAGTTGAGAGAATATGTCAAATAAAACTGCATTTATTTGAATACAAATATTGAATTTCGAAAAAACTGCTATATAATGAAAACATGATATGCGCTGGTAGAGAGCGCCAATTACAATTTATAAAAAGTGAGGAATTAATCATGTTTGGATTTGGACAACTGATCGACATCTTAAAAAAAGATCCTAAGAAAATCGTGTTTACAGAGGGCGATGATCCTCGTATTTTAGAGGCAGCTTCCCGCCTGTTAGCAGGAACATTCCTTCATCCGATCTTAATCGGTAATCCGGATAAAATTGCTGCTGAAGCGGAAGAGTGCGGTTTTAATATCCGTGGAGCAGAGATCATTGATCCGACTAATTATGACAGAATGGATGAGATGGTAGATTTATTCTGTGAACTTCGTAAGAGCAAAGGTGTGACACCGGAGCAGGCAAGAGGTATTCTTTCCCAGGCAAACTACTTCGGAACCATGCTTGTAAAAATGGGCGTTGCTGATGCACTTCTCGGTGGAGCAACCTATTCAACAGCAGATACCGTACGTCCGGCATTACAGCTGATCAAGACAAAACCGGGCAACACAATCGTATCTTCCTGCTTTATCATGGTACGTCCTGCAGCTACCGGTGAGAACGAAGTTCTTGCAATGGGTGACTGTGCAATCAACATCCATCCGACAGAGGATGAGTTAGTTGAGATCGCAGGTGAGACAGCACAGTGTGCAAAGATTTTCGGTGTTGATCCGAAGGTTGCATTCTTAAGCTACTCTACACTTGGTTCCGGTAAAGGTGAGGATGTAGATAAGATGCGTAATGCTGCAGCCAAAGCCAAAGCAAAATATCCGGATCTTCCAATCGAGGGAGAACTTCAGTTCGATGCAGCAGTTTCTCCTCGTGTAGCACGTACCAAATGCCCGGGCAATCCGGTTGCAGGTCATGCAAACACATTTATCTTCCCGGAGATCAGTGCCGGAAACATCGGTTACAAGATCGCACAGCGTCTTGGTAATTTCGAGGCTTATGGTCCGATCTTACTTGGATTAAATGCTCCGATCAACGATCTGTCCCGTGGATGTAATGCAGCAGAAGTTTATTCTATGGCTATCATCACTGCAGCACTTGCATAAGACGGATGATTGGAACTGTTGGTACGGGTAGAATTTTCCGTGCATGACAGTACGTTTTAAATACAAAACAAATATGACAGAATAAAAACGTGGCATGGCGTAAAGCTATGCCACGTTTTGTGTGGAAACACATGTGAAAAATTGAATTTTCTACATGTAGGAATGTGCTTATGTTCAAATTTGTTATACAGAAAGACTGTGCAGGAATGTACTTATGCTCAAATTTGTGATACAAAAAGACTGTGCAGAAATGAGGATTAATATGGAACAACCGATTTTTACAAGAGAGGATTTGAAAAAACTGATCATACCGCTGATCATAGAGCAGATGCTGGCTTTAAGCATCGGTCTGTTTGATACCCTGATGGTGTCTTCCTGTGGAGAGGCTTCCGTTTCCGGTGTATCACTCGTAGACAGCATCAGTGTGTTATTGATTCAGATACTGTCGGCACTTGCGACAGGCGGGGCCGTTGTGTGCAGCCAGTATCTCGGTAAAAAGATGCCGGAGAAAGCAAAACTTTCTGCGGGACAGCTGATGTTTATCATGCTCACATCATCCGGAACAGTAATGATTCTGGTATTATTTTTACATCGTTTTTTATTGCGTACAATTTTCGGACAGATTGAAGCAGATGTGATGGATGCGGCTCAGATTTATTTTTTGATCTCGGCGATATCTTATCCGTTTCTCGGTGTGTATAACGCCGGGGCGGCACTTTTCCGAAGTATTGGAAACAGTAAGATCAGTATGTACACCAGCCTTGTCATGAATGTGATTAACATTGGCGGCAATGCGATCCTGATTTATGGTGCTGGAATCGGTGTAATGGGAGCAGCGCTTGCGACACTGATCGCAAGAATGGTGTCTGCACTTGTCATGGTCGTGTTATTATCGAAAAAAGATAATCCGCTCTGCATCACGACACCGGGCTGTATGCGTCCACAGAAAGATGTGATCGGAAAAATCTTAAAGATCGGTATTCCAAGCGGTATTGAAAATGGAATGTTTCAGATCGGTAAACTTCTGGTGTCAAGCCTGACGGCAACGTTTGGAACGGCTGCGATCGCCGCAAATGCCGTGGCAAACAGTATTGCCGGGTTTGCCAATATTCCGGGGATTGCGATCGGGCTTGCGATGGTGACAGTGATCGGACGCTGCATTGGTGCCGGGGAAAAAGAGCAGGCGAAACGGTACAGCAGAAAACTGTTAGGGCTTGCATATGGAGGTATGTGTTTAACAGACATAACGTTATTGATTCTGGTCCGTCCACTGGTTGGCTGTTTTTCATTGTCCGGCGAGGCGTTTGCAATCACGGTGCAGCTTTTGCAGACTTTTTCCATCTGTGCCATGCTCATCTGGCCGCTCAGTTTTGCGCTTCCGAACGTTTTGCGTGCAGCGGGGGATGCGAAATATACCATGGAAGTCAGCGTGTTTTCCATGTGGGTATTCCGTGTTGCAAGCAGCTATTTCTTTGCAGGAACGCTGAAAATGGGCGTGCTTGGCGTATGGATTGGAATGTATGTGGACTGGGTGTTCCGTTCGCTTTTATTTGTAATACGGTATAAACGTGGAAAATGGCTGAATAAGCGGGTGGTATAGGAAAACGCTGGAACAGCAAAAACATGAAATGACAGATGAATGTAAAATGTTAGACAATATACAAACAATACACAAACTATCAGAAAAAATGTGGATAACTCTGTGGATAATGTGGATAAGAGTGCATAATAGTGGAAAACCATATAGTTGTTGCACAATTATAAATTATATGTAAAATAAAAGAAAAATATACATAAACATAAAAAAGAGGCATATTGCAGCCAGCCCAGCTGGTTTCTGCAATATGCCTCTTTAGCATGTGATCTACTTCTCCGGATGGATATCGATCATACGCTCAATCAGTTCTACGGATTCTTCGATACCGTAGCATGCACTGTTGATACAAAGATCATAGTTTACGGCATCTCCCCATTTACGTCCGGTGTAAAAATGATAGTACTGTTCATGTCCTTTATCAATTTTCTTTAAACGGCGGACAGCTTCTTTGAGCGGAAGATTGTTTACCTCCATCATACGGCGCACACGCTGTTCAAACGGAGCGGTGATGAAGATACTGATGTGCGGGATACGGTTGTTTGTCAGAATCACATCCGCACAGCGGCCCATTACGATAAAGTCTTCTTTTTTTGCCATTTCCACGATCAGATCGCTCTGGTTGAAAAATACGGCATCTTTCTTCGGCAGGCCGTGATAACGGCTGAAATCTTTTAAGAAACGTTTTGCACTGGTATCATGTTTTGCAACCTGATCAAGTTTTGATGTAAAGCTGTCACGGTCTGTGACGGAATTTTTTTCTGCCTCTAAACGCTCTAATACACGGTTGAAAATTTCAACATCATAGTAGTTGATCTTTAATGCATCCGCAAGCGCGAAACCAATATCCGTACCGGCGCTTCCGTGTGTTCTTCCAATGCAGATGATCAGATGATCGTCTTTGGAAAACTTCTGGTGCAGGTTGGATGTATTTAAGGAAGCAAGGTTCTGGTCAAGGATATCAACCGAACCAAAACTTTCCGGCAGTTCTGCGATCTGATGTAAAATCTCATTGTACTCGTGCATCATACGGCTCCGATCCTCTTTGTTGCGGATCGTACGCGCCATATTACCGATTAAAGCGATCTCACTGCGTAGCAGGTGTCCCTGTGGATGTGTGGAGATCAGGGTTGTCAGGTTACGAATACTTGTTTCTTTGTCGCCGGTAAAAGTGCGTCCAAGGGAAGAACCTACCAGACGGTAAACTTCACTGTCGAGATCATAAATGCGGGTAGCAAGTGCCCGTGATGTTTCGATATTATTTTCCATTGTGAAATCCCCCCTTTATAAAAAGAATACCAGAGTGTCAATGATAAACACCGGAACTAAAGATACGATTGACCATAATAAGTATCCGAAGAAAGATGGCATGCGCACACCGTTTTCGTCAGAGATGGATTTTACCATAAAGTTTGGTGCATTTCCGATATAAGTGTTTGCACCCATGAATACGGCACCACAGGAAATCGCGGTAAGCATTTTGACCGGAATCGTTCCGACCGTGGTTGCAATACCCTGTGTGAAACCAAGTGTACCTGCAGTTGTCAGGAATACCAGATAGGTCGGTGTGTTATCAAGGAAACTGGAAAGTGCACCGGTTGCCCAGAACATCTCAAGCGGTTTGGAAAGACCAAGCTCCGGTCCCATGGATTTCAGAAGCATCAGTGCCGGCTGCATGGTAATAAAGATACCGATGAAAAGAACGGCAACTTCTTTGATCGCACCCCAGGTAAAGTGGTTACTGGTACGGATCTGAGAGTCTGTTGTTTTAAAAGATAATAAAGCAGCAAGCAGGATGATGGCAACCTCAATAATAGAAGGAAAACCAAGTGTCACCTCACGGAATACACGGATACCGCGTACATTTCCGGCTGCATCCTGGAATGCGGCAAGGTTTGGAAGTGTTCCACTTAAAATAACAGCAGCAACGATCATAATAAGGAAAATAATGTTGTGCAGACCATCGATCTTTAATGTGGTACCGGCTTTGCTGATATCCGGTTTTCTGCCGTTTGCAATATCTTTGCGGTAATTGTGACGGTCTAAGAGATAGAATACAGTCAGTAAAATTACCATATTAAAGATTAAGATCGGGAACAGATGCAGGCTCCAGAAGAACGGAACACCACGCATAAATCCCATTAAAAGCGGCGGATCACCGATCGGGGTTAAGCATCCTCCCATATTCGAGATCAGGAAGATAAAAAATACCATAATGTGACTCTTGTGCTGACGCCAGGAGTTCATCTTGATCATTGGACGTACCATTAACATACTGGCACCGGTTGTACCGATACAGCTGGAAAGTAAGGTACCGATCGCAAGGAAGATTACGTTGACGCGCGGGGAACCTGCGAGATCGCCTTCTAAAGTGATGTTACCGGCAACACAGAACAGACCAAATAACAGGACGATAAAAGTCAGGTAATCGTTTAAAATACACTCAAGTACTGTTTCGACCGCATCTCCGGCACTATAGGTCACTGCAAACGGAATGATAAATAACAGGGACCATACGGCTACGGCAAGCGGCTGGTTTTTCTCCCACCATTCCGGTTTTACAAGCGGAAGTACTGCGATACAGAGTAACAGACCGGCAAATGGGATACAAAGCCATATCGGAACTGTTGCAGTACTGCTTTCGCCGGATTCTGCTGCGAGAATCGTTAGCGGTGTGAAAAGCAGCATAGTTGCAATGCTTCCACAAAGAGCAAGTAACTTTTTCATAAAATCAGCCTCCAAATTCTATGATATATAAATCCATATCCTGTCTCTTATACACATCTGACGCTGCCGACGAAGCTAGAAGTGTA
>ENA-OYWR01000233-OYWR01000233.1-human-gut-metagenome-genome-assembly--contig:-NODE-233-length-22885-cov-7.678581_pt1 | contig 22885 bp, 15 predicted proteins | sample MGYA00244816_ERZ653408 | MGnify/ENA primary metagenome ERZ653408 (study PRJEB26926, sample SAMN06165138) | human gut metagenome | biome: ENVO:00009003; feature: ENVO:2100002; material: ENVO:00002003... | reverse complement strand
CTACACTTCTAGCTTCGTCGGCAGCGTCAGATGTGTATAAGAGACAGATTTCATATATTGTATTTCTACCAGGAGTAATACCATGGAAATTCTTATCTGCAGGTAAGTCATATCCTATAGGATTGTTCCATTTATCCCATACAATAGCTTGATTTGCATTCTTTTCATTTTCATCATCAATCCATAATCCTCATTGTCATGATGTCGTTTGACTACTCCTTATGTTTTGTTCCTTCTTGCTTATATTACAGAAGATTACATTTTTGATTTTTTATACTACTCTCCCTAATCTGCAAATGTGTTGGAATCGTCACCTGCTTGATAGTCTTATCTCCTTTTATCTGATCGATAAGTAGTTGGCAGGCAGTTTCTCCCATTTTATAGGTCTGATGTGATACTGCTGATAATTTCGGTTCCACATAATTAGCATGCTGCTCGTCTGTATACCCGATGATTGCCACATCATTCGGAATCCGGAGGTCATGGTTTTTGATAACTTCCATTGCTGCGAAAGCCAATGTGTCATTCATGGCAAGAATAGCATCCGGAGGCTGTGGAAGTGACAGTAAAGTTTCTGTGGCAATCTTGCCTTCCTCATAATCAATCTTCCGGCAGACTACCAGCTCTTTTTCGATCGGAATACGATTCTCACGCAAGGCTTCCAGATAGCCATGTTTTCTTCTCTTTACAATATCCAGATGATTGGCTCCTCCGATAAAAGCTACCCGCTTACTTCCATTATCCAGAAGATGTTGTGTAGCCATCTGTGCGGATTGTGCCCCGTCTGCTATCACCGATGAAAATTGGTCGGTCAGGCAAACACGGTCGAACAGGATAAGTGGCATATTGATGTCTTTCAAGGCGGAGATGTGGGAGAAATCGGTTGTTTCTTGAGACAGACAGGCGATGATGCCTTCCACACGCATATTGACCAGATTCTCAATATTTCTTTTTTCGTGCTCGTAAGACTCATGTGAAGTCGTGATAATCACGAAATATCCGTTGGCAATAGCCATATTCTCTATTCCATTCAGAATTGATGCAAAGAAATGAGTGACAATATCCGGAACGATCACTCCGATGATACGTGGCGCATTTTTCCGCAGGCTCATGGCAAAAGGATTGGGACGGTAGTTCATCTCTTTAGCCAGTGCCTTTGCTTTGGCGCAAAGTTCACGGCTGATTTCCGGACTATCTTTTAGTGCCCTGGATACAGTAGGAATCGACACCCCCAATGCTTGGGCGAGATCTTTGAGTGAAGTATGTTTCCGGTTTTCCATTTGAAAGTCTGCAACTTAGATTCTTTTTACAAAGAAAGCACATTCCCGGAAAATTAAAAACATCTGAAGCAATATTTTTTACGTAAACCGTTACGTTGGTTTTTCGACCGCTCTCTGCTGCACTGAAACTATTACTGACCTATTTTTGTCGCATACAAAATGATTTAAAACCTAAAAGTATGCAATACCATGAAATCGGAAAGACAGGGATGAAAGTATCATCTCTTAGTTTTGGAGCTTCTTCTTTAGGAGGAGTTTTCCATGATTTGAAAGAAAAAGAAGGCATTCAGGCTGTGTTTACCGCTGTTGAGGCAGGAATGAACTTTATCGATGTGTCTCCTTATTACGGACATTATAAGGCGGAAACTGTTTTAGGAAAGGCGCTTAAAGATCTTCCTCGCGACCGTTATTACCTTTCTACCAAAGTGGGACGTTATGGAAAAGATGGAGTAAATCTGTGGGATTACTCTGCAAAACGTGCGACAGAAAGTGTGTATGAGAGCATGGAACGTTTGAATATAGATTTTATCGATCTGATAAATGTACACGATGTTGAATTTGCCGATTTGAATCAGGTAGTTAATGAGACTCTGCCTGCTTTGGTTGAGTTGCGTGAAAAAGGAGTGGTAGGACACGTTGGAATTACCGACTTGCAACTCGAGAACCTGAAATGGGTAATTGACCATTCACCAAGCGGTACGATTGAATCTGTGCTTAGCTTCTGCCATTATTGTCTGTGTGATGATAAATTAGCAGACTTCCTGGATTACTTCGAATCCAAAGAAATCGGCGTGATTAATGCTTCTCCGCTTTCAATGGGACTGTTGAGTGAACGTGGTGTTCCTGCCTGGCATCCGGCTCCCAAACCCTTGGTAGAGGCTTGCCGTAAAGCAATGGAACATTGCAAAGCTAAGAATTATCCGATTGAGAAGCTGGCTATGCAGTTCTCCGTCAGCAATCCCCGTATAGCAACGACTTTATTTAGTACAACTAATCCGGAGAATGTGAAAAAGAACATCGCTTTCATCGAAGAACCTATTGACTGGGAACTCGTTCGGGAAGTGCAGGAGATTATTGGAGAGCAGAAACGTGTAAGTTGGGCAAACTCATAAAACAGCGTCATTCGTATGGACTATACAATTATTGATGCGCACGCCCATCTTTGGTTACGGCAGGATACTGTTGTGGACGGATTGCCTATCCGGACTTTGGAAAATGGCCGTTCGGAATTTATGGGAGAAATCCGGCAAATGGTTCCGCCCTTTATGATAGACGGAGTGAATAGCGCGGAAGTTTTTCTTTCGAATATGGACTATGCGCAAGTGGCTGCGGCTGTCATTACCCAAGAGTTTATTGACGGTATTCAGAATGATTATTTGTCAGAAATCGTTTCCCATTATCCCAACCGTTTCTTTGTCTGCGGAATGTGCGAGTTTCGCAAACCTGGATTCTTGGAGCAGGCGAAAGAGCTTATAGCCAAAGGTTTTAAGGCTATAAAAATACCTGCCCAGCGTTTGTTGTTAAAAGAGGGACGGGTAATGCTGAATAATGAGGAAATGATGCAGATGTTTCATTCTATGGAAGAACGGAATGTCATGCTCTCCATCGATTTGGCTGACGGAGCAACACAGGTTTCCGAAATGGAAGAGATTATTCAGGAATGTCCCCGCCTAAAAATAGCTGTCGGACACTTCGGAATGGTGACACGTCCGGGCTGGAAAGAACAAATCCGCCTGGCACGTCATCCCAATGTGATGATTGAATCCGGAGGAATCACCTGGCTTTTCAATGATGAATTTTATCCTTTCAAAGGAGCAGTGAAAGCCATTCGGGAAGCGGCGGATTTAGTTGGCATGGAGAAACTGATGTGGGGATCGGACTATCCGCGCACTATTACAGCAATCACCTACAAGATGTCATACGATTTTGTGGTGAAGTCTTCCGAGCTGACGGAAGAGGACAAAAGACTTTTTTTGGGAGAAAATGCCCGGAACTTCTATGGATTCACGGATCTCCCCGTACTTCCTTACATCAAGAACATGTCCGAATGATGGAGAAAACATCCTTATCGTAAAACTAGATTTATACCATGAAAAAGAATACATATACAATACCTTTAGCGTTAGTTTTCTGCCTTTTCTTTCTTTGGGCGATAAGCAGTAATCTGCTTCCCACGATGATCCGGCAATTGATGAAGACATGTGAACTGAATACCTTTGAAGCCTCCTTTACCGAGACTGCCTACTGGTTGGCTTATTTTATTTTCCCCATCCCCATAGCGATGTTTATGAAACGTTACAGCTATAAGGCGGGGATTATTTTCGGACTGGTATTAGCAGCAATCGGAGGCCTGCTTTTCTTTCCTGCCGCCATTTTAAAAGAATATTGGGCTTACCTCTGTATCTTCTTTATTATCGCTACGGGAATGTGCTTTCTGGAGACAGCTGCCAATCCGTATGTGACGGTTTTAGGAGCCCCCGAAACAGCTCCCCGCCGATTGAACCTAGCGCAGTCTTTCAATGGACTCGGAGCTTTTATCGCTGCCATGTTTTTGAGTAAGCTCATCCTTAGCGGAACTCATTACACGCGAGAGACCCTTCCTATAGATTATCCGGGAGGCTGGCAGGCCTATATCCAATTGGAAACGGATGCCATGAAACTTCCTTATCTGATATTGGCTATATTGTTGATTGCCATAGCTGTCGTCTTCGTCTTTTCAAAATTGCCGAAGATTGGGGACGAAGGAGAAACGGCTTCTTCCGATAAAACGACTTCTTTGGGTAAAACGAAAGAGGGCAGCCAGAAAGAAAAACTGATAGACTTCGGTGTATTGAAGCACTCACATTTGCGGTGGGGAGTGATTGCGCAATTCTTCTATAACGGCGGACAGACGGCGATAAACAGTTTGTTCCTGGTTTACTGTTGCACTTATGCCGGATTGCCGGAAGATACAGCGACTACCTTCTTCGGATTGTATATGCTCGCATTTCTTTTGGGGCGTTGGATCGGTACCGGATTGATGGTGAAATTCCGTCCACAGGATATGCTACTGGTTTACGCCTTGATGAATATTCTTTTGTGCGGGGTAGTGATGATATGGGGAGGTATGATCGGGCTATACGCAATGTTGGCTATCTCTTTCTTTATGTCTATAATGTACCCCACGCAGTTCTCATTGGCGCTAAAAGGACTGGGGAGTCAGACAAAGAGCGGTTCGGCATTTTTGGTAATGGCTATTGTCGGCAATGCCTGCCTGCCACAGTTGACGGCTTATTTCATGCATGCCAATGAGCATATCTATTATATGGCCTATTGTGTACCGATGATTTGTTTTGTCTTCTGTGCATATTACGGCTGGAAAGGTTATAAAGTAATCGATTAATAAATTTATTTATCAAACATATCCAATGAAAGCAGTTCAAATTGTCAATCCCTCCGAAATGAAGGTGGTTGAACTGGAAAAACCGACCGTTGGTGCCGGTGAAGTATTAGTAAGAATCAAGTATGTGGGTTTCTGTGGCTCTGATCTGAATACCTTTTTGGGGCGTAATCCAATGGTGAAGTTACCGGTAATCCCGGGACATGAGGTAGGAGCGGTGATTGAGGAGGTTGGTCCGAATGTTCCGGCTGGCTTCGAAAAAGGGATGAACGTGACATTGAATCCATACACCAATTGTGGTAAATGTGCTTCTTGTCGTAATGGTCGTGTCAATGCTTGTGAACATAATGAAACGTTAGGAGTGCAACGCAATGGAGTGATGTGCGAATATGCCGTATTGCCTTGGACGAAGATTATTCCGGCTGGTAATATCTCTTCTCGCGATTGTGCGTTGATTGAGCCGATGAGTGTCGGATTCCATGCGGTATCTCGTGCGCAGGTGATCGATAATGAATATGTGATGGTTATTGGCTGCGGTATGATTGGTATCGGTGCCATTGTACGTGCTACTTTGAGAGGGGCAACGGTCATTGCTGTCGACTTGGATGACGAGAAACTGGAACTGGCGAAAAAGGTAGGTGCTTCTTATGTGATTAACTCCAAGACAGAAAATGTACACGAACGGATGCAACAGATAACAGAGGGCTTCGGTGCCGATGTGGTGATTGAAGCTGTCGGCAGTCCGGTCACTTATGTGATGGCGGTGGATGAAGTCGGATTTACGGGGCGTGTGGTTTGCATCGGTTATGCCAAAAGCGAAGTAGCTTTCCAAACGAAATATTTCGTTCAGAAAGAACTGGATATTCGTGGTTCCAGAAATGCGTTGCCGGCAGATTTCCGTGCGGTTATTAATTATATGAAAGAAGGGAATTGTCCGGTGGAAGAACTGATTTCGAAGATAGCAAAACCGGAAGGAGCTTTGGAAGCTATGCAGGAATGGACGGCTAATCCGGGAAAGGTGTTCCGTATACTGGTTGAGTTCTGATAAGTTCTTGTAATAAGAATAGTTGTTGATACCTGTTGTTTCGGGTATGTAATAAGTGAGAGGAGGCTGAATACAGTCTCCTCTCTTTGGGAGATAGGGTGATGTAACATGAGTAAATATAGATGTAACATTCTTCATTTGATATGTAGCATCACAAAGAAATCATGTAGCATACTTTGGGCAATATATCTGTTTGCATTTTCTATTTTTGTGATGTGGAAGATAACAAGGAACATTTTAAATAATTAGCTTTCAAATAATAGATAATGTAGCCAGTTAATAAAAAAACGATGATTATGCTGAAAACAAAAATCAACACAATTTTACTGTGTACTCTTTTTACATTGTTCTTTCCGCTATCAGCCGGAGCACAATACCGTAATCCTATTCTTTATGCTGACGTGCCCGATATGTCGGTGTGTCGCGCAGGTGATTACTTTTACATGGTTTCCACTACTATGCACCTGATGCCGGGAGCGCCTATCATGCGTTCGCCGGACATGAAACATTGGGAAACTATCAGCTACGTATTTCCCCGCATTGACGATGGTCCTCGTTATGATTTGCTCGAAGGCACTGCTTACGGGCAAGGACAATGGGCATCATCTATCCGCTATCATGACGGTAAATTCTATGTCTGGTTTACAGCCAATGGCGCGCCCGGACGTGGGTTTGTCTATACTGCGACAGATCCGGCCGGTCCCTGGAAACTTCTTTCGCGTCCTCCGCATTTCCATGACGGTTCGCTTCTGTTTGATGATGACGGGCGGGTGTATCTCTTTCACAGTACGGGACAGCTTACGGAGTTGAAAACCGATTTGACCGATGTACTTCCCGGTGGCATCAATCAGCAAATATTTGAACGGGATGCTGACGAACAAGGGCTGTTGGAAGGTAGTTCCGTCATCAAGTATAATGGGAAATATTACTTGCTGATGATTTCTATGGATTGGAGTATTCCCGGCCGTCTGCGTCGTGAAGTATGCTATCGTGCCGATAAGATTACCGGACCTTACGAAAAGCGTGTCATTCTTGAAACGGAGTTTGACGGGCATGGCGGTGTTGGTCAAGGATGTATCGTAGACGGGAAAAACGGTGAATGGTACGGACTGATTTTTCAGGATCGTGGTGGCGTAGGGCGTGTGCCGTGTCTCATGCCTTGTACATGGACGGAAGATGGTTGGCCTATGCTGGGAGACAAGGATGGGCACATTCCGAATGATACCACTTTATCGTATATGTCAATGGATGGTATCTGCGGTTCGGATGATTTTTCCGCTTCCGGGCTTTCCCTCTATTGGCAGTGGAATCATAACCCCGTCGATCAGGCATGGAGTCTTACCGACCGTCCCGGATTTCTGCGTTTGAAAACCTCCCGTGTGGTAGATAACCTGTTTGTTGCTCCCAATACGTTGACCCAACGTATGGTAGGACCGAAATGTATGGGCACTGTCAGTCTCTCTCTGGGGGGGATGAAAGATGGTGACCGTGCAGGATTATCGGCTTTTAATGGTGACAGCGGTGTGCTTACGATTGAAAAGAACGGAAATAAACTGTCTCTTGTGATGAGTGAACAGAAAAGCGTGTTTGAGAAAACGAAGCGTGCCATTAGCCGTGTGGATATGACCGAACAAGCCCGTATACCTCTTAACAAAGAGCTTGTCTACTTGCGTGTGGAAGGTGACTTTACCAATGGACGGGATGAGGCTCGTTTTTCTTATAGTCTTGATGGAAAAGCATGGATACCTGTTGGTCTGCCTGTCAAGATGAAATTTGACTACACCCGTATGTTTATGGGCAGTAAGTTTGCCATATTTAACTATGCTACACGTTCTGTAGGCGGTTATGTAGATGTGGACTCTTTTGATTATTCGTTCTGTGATGCGTCAATGTAACAAACAAATATGTATTTGTAACCAATGAAACATTGTTTTATTGGAAAATAGGCTATTTTTGTTTCCAAATTAATCATAACTAATAAGTATAATATTATGAAAAGAGGTTGGATACCGATTATGGGTGTTTGTTTGGTGTTATCGTTTTCGGCATGTAAGCAATTGCTGCCTTACCAGGACACTTCTTTAACGGCGGAACAACGGGCGGAGGATTTGTTGCCCCGGTTGACTTTGGAAGAAAAAGTATCATTAATGCAAAATGCGTCACCTGCTATCCCTCGACTGGGAATTAAAGAATATGAGTGGTGGAATGAGGCGTTGCACGGTGTGGGACGTGCCGGATTGGCTACTGTTTTTCCCCAGTCTATCGGTATGGGAGCTTCTTTTAATGATTCATTATTATATGAAGTGTTCAATGCCACTTCCGATGAGGCTCGCGTAAAATCGCGTATTTTCGGTGAAAGCGGCGTGCTGAAACGCTATCAGGGATTAACATTCTGGACACCGAATGTCAATATATTCCGTGACCCTCGTTGGGGACGCGGTCAGGAAACTTATGGTGAAGACCCTTATCTGACAGGACAAATGGGAATGGCTGTAGTCCGTGGTTTGCAAGGACCGGAAGATGCCAGGTATGATAAGCTGCACGCATGTGCCAAGCACTTTGCCGTTCATTCAGGACCGGAGTGGAACCGGCATAGTTTTGATGCGGAGAATATAGATCCCCGGGATTTATGGGAAACCTATCTGCCTGCTTTTAAAGATTTGGTACAGAAAGCGCATGTAAAGGAAGTGATGTGTGCCTATAATCGTTTTGAGGGAGAGCCTTGTTGTGGCAGTAATCGCCTGTTGATGCAAATATTGCGGGATGAATGGGGATACAAAGGCATTGTAGTCTCTGACTGTGGAGCGATCTCCGATTTCTATAGACCGGGAACGCATGGGACTCACCCGGACAAGGAACACGCTTCGGCCGATGCTGTGCGGGCAGGCACAGACCTTGAATGTGGAAGTGAATATGCATCACTGGCGGATGCTGTAAAAGCCGGTTTGATTGACGAAAAAGAAATAGATATTTCATTGAAACGTTTGTTGACGGCACGTTTTGAACTGGGAGAAATGGACGAACAACCGGCTTGGTCGGAAATTCCAACCTCTGTGTTGAATAGTAAGGAACATCAGGCATTGGCTTTGCGTATGGCCCGTGAATCATTGGTGCTCTTGCAGAATAAAAACAACATCCTGCCTCTGAATACCCATCTGAAAGTAGCTGTTATGGGACCTAATGCCAATGACTCCGTGATGCAGTGGGGAAATTATAACGGTATTCCGGCACATACGGTTACCTTATTGGAAGCTGTCCGTGCCAAACTACCGGAAGGACAAATCATATACGAACCGGGTTGTGACCGTGTGGATGGAAAGACACTCCAAAGCCTGTTTGATGAATGTAGCATAAATGGTAAACCCGGTTTCTTGGCAGAATACTGGAATAATCGTAATCGTGAAGGGGAGGTCGTTGCCACCGATCAGATTTCAACTCCGTTCCATTTTGCAACGACAGGGGCTACTACCTTTGCTCCTGGGGTGGAGATAACAGATTTCTCGGCTCGTTATGAATCTGTCTTTCGTCCTTCGCAGTCGGGTGATGTTGCTTTCCGTTTCCAACTGGATGGTGAAGTGACTCTTATTATAGATAGTGAGCAAGTGGCTCGGAAAATATATGTTAAGAATCCGACGAACCTCTATACGTTACAGGCGAAAGCTGGAAAAGAGTATCATATCGAGATTTTATTCAAACAACGGAATGAAAGGGCTACACTTGATTTTGATTTGGGCAAAGAGGTAGGGATTGACTTGAACCTCGCAGTGAAGAAAGTAATGGATGCTGATGTGATTCTTTTTGCAGGTGGAATTTCTCCAAGTCTGGAAGGTGAGGAAATGCCGGTAGAAGTTCCCGGATTTAAGGGTGGTGACCGTACGGATATTGAACTTCCGGACGTTCAACGTGATTTGTTGAAAGCTTTGAAGAAGGCTGGTAAAAAGGTTGTCTTTATCAATTATTCCGGTTCAGCTATCGGACTAGTGCCCGAAACGACTACTTGTGAAGCGATTCTGCAGGCATGGTATCCGGGACAGGCGGGTGGTACAGCTATCGTTGATGCTCTTTGGGGAGAGTATAATCCCGGTGGACGCCTGCCGGTCACTTTCTATAAGGATGTGAATCAATTGCCGGACTTTGAAGACTATTCCATGAAGGGGCGTACCTATCGATATATGCAACAGCAACCACTTTTTCCATTCGGTCACGGGTTGAGTTATACTGACTTTACTTATGGAGAAGCTAAATTGAGCAAGAATACAATCGCCAAAGGTGAAAATGTAGTATTGACTATTCCGGTAAGTAATGTCGGACAACGTGATGGAGAAGAGGTGGTTCAGGTTTATTTGAGACGTCCGGGTGATAAGGAAGGTCCCCGTTATACCTTGCGTGCTTTCAAACGCGTTCATATTCCGGCAGGGAAAACTGAATCAGTAGCTATTCCTCTTACCGGTGAGAACTTTGAATGGTTTGATGCAGAGTCGAATACGATGCGTCCGTTGGAAGGTACTTATGAATTACTGTATGGAGGAACTTCTGATAGAAATAAGTTGAAAACGATTGTAATGAACGTACAGTAATACCGCTTTGGAATTTTGTTTATTTTTACAGATAGACAATCCGGATTTATTTATTGAATGAATAAAGAAAGAACGACCTTGTTCCTTTAAAAGGAACGGGTCGTTTCTTTTAAACCAAGCCTCCGTTTCTTTTAAACCAACGGGGGCTTTCTTTTAAAGGAAAATGAATATTTGTTAATCCTTGATATTCAGTCTTTTGAATGATGGGGGATAAAAGTGTTGAAATAATAGGTAATGTAGTCATTTATCTTACCATTTTTCTGTTTTGGGGCTTTTTGTTACATCAGAAAAGAATCATGTTACATGTCTGTGATAAATGTAACCTGTATATAGATGCCTGTATCATGATTGTACATATATGATAAAACCGAATCGATACATTTGCAAACACTACTATGGAACAGGAAATTATAGAAAATAAAAAGTGATAATATGAGAACATTAAAATTGATTTTGTCGGGCTGGCAATCCGTGGGGCTTGTCGTATTTATTATGTTGTTTTTTAATATGGAGGTGAGTGGTAAGGGTAAAATAACGAAAAATGCTCCTGTCTTTACGCAATTTATTTATCAGGGGGAGGATGCTATTTATCAAAACAATCCTTTAAAGCCGGGTGAGTTCTATAATCCTATTTTGCAGGGTTGCTATCCCGATCCGAGTATAACGCGGAAAGGGAATGATTATTATTTGGTGTGCTCATCTTTTGCTATGTTTCCCGGGGTGCCTATTTTCCATTCTAATGATCTGGTAAACTGGAAACAAATCGGTCATGTGCTGGACAGAACGTCACAATTAAAGGTTGAAGATTGTGGTATTAGTGCTGGTGTATATGCTCCTGCTATAAGATATAATCCCAATAATGATACGTTTTATATGATAACCACTCAATTTTCCGGTGGCTTTGGAAATATGGTGGTAAAGACAAAGAATCCGGAGAATGGCTGGAGTGATCCGATCAAACTTCAATTTGAAGGCATTGATCCTTCTCTTTTCTTTGATGATAATGGCAAGGCATACGTGGTACATAATGATGCTCCTGCTAAAGCAAACGAGCGTTACTCGGGACACCGTGTCATAAAAATATGGGATTATGATGTGGAGAATGATAAAGTGGTTCCGGGAACGGACCGGATCATCGTAAACGGTGGCGTCAATATAGAAGAAAAGCCGATATGGATTGAGGCTCCTCATATCTATAAGAAAGATGGACGTTATTACTTAATGTGTGCGGAAGGAGGAACCGGAGGCTGGCATAGCGAAGTCATTTTTGTAAGTGATCATCCGAAAGGACCTTATCTTCCGGCAAATAATAATCCTATTTTGACTCAACGTTATTTTCCTGCAAACCGGGTGGATAAAGTAGACTGGGCTGGTCATGCAGACTTAGTGGAGGGACCCGACGGAAAATATTATGGTGTATTTTTAGGAATACGCCCCAATGAGAAGAACAGAGTGAATACCGGACGCGAAACTTTTATTCTTCCGGTGGACTGGAGCGGAACATTTCCCGTTTTCGAGAATGGGCTTATCCCTATGAAACCTACATTGAAGATGCCTTCGGGAGTAGAGAACCAAACAGGGAAAAACGGTTATTTGCCTAGTGGCAACTTTGTCTTTAAGGATGATTTCTCCGATAAGACATTAGATTTTAGATGGATTGGTCTTAGAGGTCCTCGTGAAGAATTCGTTGAGATGACCGATAAAGGGTTGCGGATCATCCCTTTTACCTCAAATATCAATGAAGTGAAACCTACTTCTACTTTGTTCTACCGTCAACAGCATAATCAATTTACCGCGGCAGCAACCATGGAGTACAAACCAAAAGATGAGAAAGATTTTGCCGGTATAACATGTTATCAAAATGAAAGATATCACTATGTTTTCGGTATCACTAAAAAGGGGAAAGACTATTACCTGATGCTGCAAAGAACCGAAAAAGGACAAGCGAGTGTCCTGGGTGAGGTGAAGATAGAAACAGAGAAACCTGTGACACTGCAAGTAACAGCCAATGGAGATGATTATCGTTTTAATTATTCGATTGATGGCAAGAGTTTCCTAAATTTAGGAGGAACCGTTTCCGGCGATATTCTTTCTACTAATGAGGCTGGTGGCTTTACAGGAGCAATGATTGGACTGTATGCAACATCTGTTGATTATTAATTAGAAACCTTATCATTCTATAATTATGAAAATACATCATCTATTTTGGGGTATATGTTTATGCTTCAGCACAAATATCTTATTCGCACAGAACTATCAGAAAACATCGTCCGGTATCAAAACCACTGTAAATGCAGTGGATATAGAAGTACAATTCTTTGCGCCTGCTGTGGCGAGAGTAATAAAGTCACCGGAAGGTGTTGCCTATGAAAAACAGAGTCTTTCTGTAATTGCCAAACCTGAAAAGGTGAGTTTCAAAGCTGATATACAAGATAATAAGATTGTATTGAACACCAGTGAACTAAGTGTCAGTGTGGACATTGGGACGGGAATTGTTTCTTATTTCTCAAAGGATGGCAAGTCGTTATTGGCAGAGAAATCCGGTATGCAGTTTATCGATTTCGATGATGCCGGGACAAAAACTTATCAGGTTTATCAACCTTTTGTATTAGATAAGGAGGAAGCCATTTATGGTTTGGGACAATTGCAAAATGGAAAGATGATTCAGCGGAACATGACTAAAAATCTGATACAGGGAAATGTTGAAGATGTGTCACCTTTCTTCCAGTCCACCAAAGGATATGGTGTGTTTTGGGATAACTATTCGCCGACTCTTTTTACGGACAGCGAAGTTGAAACATCTTTCCGTTCTGAAGTAGGTGACTGTGTAGACTATTATTTCATGTATGGGAAGAATGCCGATGGTGTAATAGCACAGGTACGCAGCTTGACCGGGCAAGCACCGATGTTTCCTTTATGGACTTATGGTTACTGGCAAAGTAAAGAAAGATATAAGAGCCAGGAGGAAGTGGTAGACGTTGTTCGTAAATATCGTGAATTGGGTGTTCCCTTGGATGGTATTATTCAGGATTGGCAATATTGGGGGCATAACTATTTGTGGAATGCGATGGATTTTCAGAATCCGACTTTCAATAATCCTCAAAAGATGATGGAGGATGTCCATGCGATGAACGCACACATGGCTATATCTATCTGGTCGTCATTCGGACCGATGACCAAACCTTATAGAGAATTGGACAAAAAAGGTATGTTGTTTAACTTCACTACCTGGCCGCAATCGGGATTGGAGTCATGGCCCCCCAACATGGAATATCCTTCCGGTGTAAGGGTGTATGATGCTTACAATCCCGAAGCACGTGATATTTATTGGAAATATCTGAATGATGGAATTTTCAAGCTGGGAATGGATGCCTGGTGGATGGACTCTACCGAACCCGATCATCTGGATTGGAAGCCGGAGGATATGGATACCAAAACCTATCTGGGCTCGTTCCGTAAGGTGCGCAATGCTTATCCGTTGATGACTGTTGGAGGGGTTTACGACCATCAGCGTGCAGTGACTTCAGACAAACGCGTGTTTATTTTAACCCGTTCCGGATTCTTGGGGCAACAACGTTATGGTGCAAATGTATGGAGTGGTGATGTCGCTTCCACATGGGAGAGTTTTAGAAATCAGATTCCTGCCGGATTAAACTTCTCTTTGTGTGGTATGCCTCACTGGAATAGTGATATTGGTGGCTTTTTTGCAGGACATTATAATAAAAGTTGGAATGATGATAGTGCTTCGAAAAATCCATTGTATCAGGAACTTTATGTGCGTTGGTTGCAGTTTGGAACGTTCAATCCGATGATGCGTTCGCACGGGACGGATGTTTATAGGGAAATCTATAAGTTCGGAAAGAAGGGCGAGCCTGTATATGATGCTATCGAGAAGATGATAGGTTTACGTTACTCTCTGTTGCCTTATATTTATTCTACTTCTTGGGAGGTGAGCAATCGTCAATCGAGTTTTATGCGCGCTTTGATGATGGATTTTGTAGATGACAGAAAGGTGTGGGATATCAATGACGAATATATGTTTGGAAAATCGATCCTTGTGGCTCCGATTGCTCATGCACAATATACACCGGAAGCTGTGATAAAAGTCTCCGAAGAAGAAGGATGGAACAGAGATGGAGCGAAAAAAACAAAAACTGACGCTGCTGTGGATTTCATGGAAACGAAATCTACTAACATATACTTACCGGCAGGAACGCTATGGTATGACTTCTGGACAAACGAGAAACATGAAGGCGGAAAGGAAATTACCAAAGAGACTACACTGGATGTTATTCCATTGTATGTAAAAGCGGGTAGTATTATTCCTGTCGGTCCACAAGTTCAGTATGCAACTGAAAAACCGTGGGATCATCTTGAATTGAAGGTGTATGCGGGTGCGAATGGAAACTTCATTTTATATGAAGATGAATTTGATAATTACAATTACGAAAAAGGAGCTTATACGGAAATTCCAATCTCTTGGAATAATGCATCTCGTAAATTGACGATAGGGGCAAGAAAAGGTGCGTATGAGGGAATGTTGAAGAACCGTAAGTTTACTGTAACTCTTCAGGACGGGACTCAAAAAAACGTCGATTATAATGGGAAAGCGATTTCTGTAAAGTTTTGATTGTAATAGAATGTGTGATTATGTCAGTAGAAAAGAATCTAAAAAGTAGAAATATGATGAAGTTTTTTATAGTAATGGCTATGCTATTGGGTAGTAGCGTTGCAAGTGCAGAAAATAAACAGATAACAAGTCCTGATGGAAAGTTGGTAGTAACAGTCGCAGATATGGATGGAAGACCTTCTTATTCTGTTAGTTATGACAATGTTCTTTTTTTGAAGCCATCTCCATTGGGGATTATTGCAAATATAGGAGATTTCTCATCGGGGATGTCGCTGGAGAAGAATGTTTCAACAAATAAAATAGATGAAACATACGAGTTGGCTTCTATTAAGCAGAGCAAGGTTCGTTATGTGGCCAATGAAGCTGTATTTTCGTTTACACAACAAGGGAAAACAATTTATGATGTTATATTCCGCATAAGTAATAACGATGTTGCTTTTAAATATAAGATGTATCCGCAAGGTGAGACACTAAGTTGCGTGGTTAAGCAAGAAGTCACAGGATTTGCATTTCCTGACGGAACCACCACTTTCCTTTGTCCGCAAAGTAAACCGATGGGAGGATTTGCCCGTACTTCTCCAAGTTATGAGACGTCTTATACGGCAGATGATGCCGCAGGGAAAAATGGCTGGGGAGAAGGATATACATTTCCCTGCCTGTTCCGTAATGGAGATAACGGTTGGGTGCTTGTTTCCGAAACGGGAGTAAATGGTGGATATTGTGCGAGCCGTCTGTTGGGACACAAAGGAGGAACGTATACAATCGGATTTCCGCAAGAAGGTGAAGCAAATGGGAATGGTACGGTTTCTCTGGGGATAGCATTACCGGGCGAGACGCCTTGGCGTACTATTACTGTGGGCAAGACTTTGGCTCCAATAGTGGAGACAACGGTTCCTTTTGATGTTGTAAAACCGCTTTATCCGGCAAAAGGAGAGTATACGTATGGACGGGGTTCATGGAGCTGGATTATCGGTATGGATGGAAGTACTAATTATAAAGAGCAACTCCGGTATATTGATTTTTCGGCAGCAATGGGGTATCAGTCCGTGTTGGTGGATGCCTTGTGGGATAAACAAATAGGACGTGATAAAATTGAAGAATTGGCTAAATATGGGAAGGACAAAGGGGTAGCTCTTTATTTGTGGTATAATTCGAATGGGTATTGGAATGATGCTCCGCAAACTCCGAGAGGTATTATGGATAATGCGATAGCCAGACGTAAGGAGATGAAATGGATGCAAAGCATTGGTATTCGTGGAATAAAAGTTGACTTTTTCGGAGGTGACAAGCAAATGACTATGCAGTTGTATGAGGATATCTTGTCGGATGCAAACGAGTACGGTCTTTTAGTTATTTTCCATGGATGTACTTTGCCTCGTGGCTGGGAACGTATGTATCCTAACTTCGCATCGAGTGAGGCTGTATTGGCTAGTGAAAATCTTCATTTCTCTCAAGGCAGCTGTGATCATGAGGCCTTTAATGCTACTTTGCACCCGTTTATTCGTAATACTGTGGGTAGCATGGATTTTGGAGGTAGTGCATTGAACAAATATTATAATGCGGATAATGCTCCACGGGGAAGCCGGCGGGTGACATCAGATGTCTACGCACTGGCTACGGCGGTTCTATTTCAAAGTCCGGTACAGCATTTTGCTCTGGCACCGAATAACCTGACCGATGCTCCGTCGTGGGCTATTGATTTTATGAAAGAGGTTCCAACGACTTGGGATGAGGTACGTTTCATTGACGGTTATCCTGGCAAATACGTTATTCTTGCCCGTCGTCATGGAGACAAATGGTATATTGCCGGAGTAAATGCGCAGAAGGAAACACTGAAACTTAAAGTTAATTTGCCGATGTTCTCCAATGGGGAAAAGGTGAGACTATTTAGTGATGATAAGGTATTGCAGGGCGGTGTGAAACAAATAGGAATAGGAAAGAAACAAGAATTGCAACTATCTATTCCTTGCAATGGCGGAATTTTGATTGTTAAATAGTTTGCTGTGAAGAGGATATGGAAGCATATCTTTGATATTTATGTTTCGCAAAAGATAGATTTATAACAGTGTTGTTTATGAAAAAAGAGCATAGGTCAGAAAGTTTTGGTGTGGTATGGTTAATAATATTGTTGATGGCTTTAGCGAATACTTTCACAGCTTTTGCACAGGTTAAGCAGGCTACTGTTCTTGTAAATGGTATTTCTTGTGATTTGGAACAAGGCATATTAAAAGTAGAGTTTGTGACTCCGGATGTGGTAAGAGTTCAATATACGGGGGAAAATACGTTTATAGGAAACGGAACGGATGTTTGTTTGCCACGTGCAGTTGATAATCCTGTTCGTTGGGTATATACCCCAAATCCGGATTGTTATTTATTAAAATCGGATAGCTTGATAGTCAGAGTTGATTTAAGTACTGCTTCTATCACTTATTTGGATAAAGAGGGGGGATTATTATTGCAGGAAGATCAAAATATACCTCGAATCAGTGAAAAGAGAGTGACGAAGCAAGTCATATATGATGAACATTCAAAACATATAGAGAAAACTGCGGATGGTGATAAAGAAATAAAAAATGTTTTGCGTTATGATACCATAGGGCACACCTGGAAATATAGGATCAATTTTAAATGGCAACCGTTGGAGGCTTTATATGGGTGGGGAGCTCACATGGAAGACTATATGAATTTACGTGGTAAGGAACTTTATCTGTGCCAGCATAATTTGAAAGCTATGGTACCGGTGCTAAATTCAACAGCCGGATATGGATTATTGTTTGACGCGGGATGTGCCATGATGTTTAAGGATAACTCGGAAGGAAGTTTTGTCGAACTTGAGGCAGCTAAACAGATTGATTATTACTTTATGAAAGGTAAGACGATGGATGCTGTGGTTGCTAATTATCGTTTGTTGACAGGCAATTCTCCAATGATGCCTCTCTATCTTTTTGGATATATTCAATCTAAAGAACGCTATGTCAGTTCCGATGATTTAATTAATACCTTAAAAGAGTATCGCCAAAGGCAAATACCGATCGATATGATTGTACAGGACTGGAACTATTGGCCGGAAGGCCAATGGGGGAATATGAGTATGAATCCTAAATTCTATCCTGACAAAAGAAAACTGGCAGATGAAATTCATTCTCTACATGCTAAATTAATGATATCAATATGGCCGAATGCCATGAACTGTCCTCAACATGAGGAATTTAAACGAAAGGGATGGTTGTTAAGCGGCACCTCTGTCTATGATGCTTTTAATCCGTTGGCTAGAAAATTATACTGGAACTATGCGAATAATGAGTTTTTTGGTAATGGTTTTGATGCCTGGTGGTGTGACGCTTCAGAACCATTAGATGCTGATTGGACTTTTATGAAGGATGGTTATGGAGCGGATAATCATCGGCAACGTTGGGAGTTAAACACGAATTTGCTGAATAGTGTATTGGGGGCAGAGCGAAGCCAGTTGTATTCATTATATCATGCGAAGGGAATTTATGAGAACCAACGTTCTACAAATGAAGATAAGCGTGTTGTAAATCTTACCCGTTCTAGTTACGCAGGTCAGCAACGTTATTCTACAATAACGTGGAACGGTGATACTTATGCAACTTGGCAATCTTTTGCTCAAATGATTCCTGCCGGGTTAAATTTTATGGCTACAGGCTGCCCTTATTGGACAGTAGATATTGGGGCCTTTTTTACAAAAAATGGACCTCAATGGTTTTGGAAAGGTGATTATGATAAAGGAGTGGCTGATATGGCTTATCGGGAATTATACACTCGTATGTTTCAATATGGAGCCTTCTTACCGGTGTTTCGAAGTCATGGTTCCGATACTCCTCGTGAAGTATGGCGTTTTGGTAAACCGGATGAGCCTTTTTATGATAGTTTGATTAAAGTGATTCATTTAAGGTATCGCTTACTTCCTTATATCTATTCTTTAGCAGGCAAGGTTCACCGTGAAAATTATACAATGACCAGAACACTTGCGTTTGACTTTGCCAAGGATATGCAGGTTGCTGACTTAAAAGATGAATTTATGTTTGGACCAGCTTTATTGGTTGCTCCTGTCACCAATCCTATGTATTATTCGGTGGATTCCCATCCTTTGGAAAATGTAGATAAGGTGCGTCGTGTGTATTTACCGGATGGAGCCGATTGGATTGACTTTTGGACTGGAAAAAAATATAAGGGCGGACAATGGATTGTCGCTGAAGCAACGATAAATAAAATTCCTCTATTGGTGCGTCAAGGATCTATTATTCCAATGGGGCCGGTTATGCAATATACCTCGGAGAAAACAGATGCAGAGTGGGAGATACGGGTTTATCCGGGAGCCGATTCTTCATTTACGGTCTATGAAGATGAAGGCGACAATTACAATTATGAGAAGGGGGAGTCTTCAAGTTTTGAAATAATTTGGAATGATAAAAATAACACATTGACAATCTCTGACCGGAAAGGTGGATATTCCGGTATGACTGTATCTCGCAAACTGAAGTTGGTAAAAGTTGATAGAAAGTCGGGAATAGATGTGACAGAAAGTATCAATGGAAAGACCATAGAGTATAGAGGAAAACAGCTGAAAATAAAAATGTAAAGTAGTAGAATCTAAAACCATTTAAAATAAAAGAATATGAGAAACTTAAAATTTTTAGGCGTGTCGTTTTTGTTGGCAATGACTGCCACTACTTCAGGAGTGGCACAAAATCCTATTATCCAGACAAAATATACCGCTGATCCGGCTCCGATGGTATATAATGATACCGTTTTCCTTTATACAACTCATGATGAGGATGATGCCGAAGGATTCAAAATGTTGGACTGGTTACTTTATACTTCCACCGATATGGTGAATTGGACCGATCATGGAGCTGTCGCTTCTCTGAAGAGTTTTGATTGGGTGAAACGTGATAACGGTGCCTGGGCAGAACAAGTCATCGAACGTAATGGCAAATTTTATATGTATTGTCCGATTCACGGTAATGGTATTGGCGTATTGGTCTCCGACTCTCCTTACGGCCCTTTTAAAGACCCATTGAACAAACCGTTGGTTTGGCAAAAGGAGCATTGGTATGACATTGACCCGACCGTATTTATTGATGATGACGGACAAGCGTATATGTATTGGGGCAATCCGAATGTTTATTATGTGAAACTGAATGAGGATATGATTTCATATTCGGGGGAAATTGTACAAGTGGAAAATAAACCGGAACATTACCAGGAAGGTCCGTGGGTGTATAAACGGAACGGGCATTATTACATGGCTTTCGCTTCAACTTGTTGCCCGGAAGGGATTGGCTATGCCATGAGCGACAAAGCTACCGGACCATGGAGTACAAAAGGATATATTATACGTCCAACAGAGCGGAGTAGAGGAAATCATCCTGGAATTATCGATTATAAAGGTAGCTCTTATGTATTTGGCCTAAATTATGATTTGCTTCATTTGGAGACTTTGGATCATAAGGAACGCCGTTCGGTATCTGTTGCAAAAATGCATTATAATCCGGATGGAACTATTCAGGAAGTTCCTTATTGGCAGGAGACGAAACTGGAACAGATTGAAAACTTTAATCCTTACCGTAGAGTGGAAGCTGAAACGATGGCTTGGGGATATGGTCTTAAAACTGGAAATCATGAGAATGGTGGTTTGTATATAACCGATATCGATAATAATGAATATCTGTGTGTGCGTGGTGTCGACTTTGGCAAGAAAGGAGCAAAGAAATTCAGTGTAAGCGCAGCTTGTGTTGAAAAAGGCGGAATGATAGAAATTCGTCTGGATAGCACTGAAGGGCCGGTAATAGGTAGTGTCAGTATATCACCGACAGGAGGACTGGATATATATAAACAGATGTCATGCCGGATAAAGAATGCAAAGGGTGTACATGATCTTTATTTCTGCTTTAAAGGAGAGAAAGGAAACAAACTTTTTAATCTGGATTATTGGGAATTTGAATAGCTTTTATTCAAAAAAAATGAGATTGTAATGTGCTTATAATCAGTGTAATTGTTTGGGTGTGCTACAAGGGGAAAGATAGATGTAACATTGAAAATGAAGATGTTATTTAGGAAAAGAAGCCCGTAACATAATTATGTTTGTAGTTTTATGAACTGGCATATCTTTGCAGAAAAGATCAGTAATTCATATTTGATTATAAAGAAAATAAGAAGTATTATGAAGAATACACAGGTAATACAATTAATGTCAATCGTCCGGCTCTCCATATTTATGTTGGGGATAACAATGATGTCATGTAACTCAAAGAAAGAACAACAATTACCGGCTATTGGAAAATCTGTGGCCCTCTTTGATTATTTTTCTTATAAGGGAAATGATGATTTTTATATTTCCAATCCTCTGTCAGGTGAAGACTATTTCTATAATCCTATTTTGCCGGGATGGTATTCTGATCCTAGTGTTTGTACAAATGGAGAAGGTGATTATTTCCTGGTAACATCTACATTCACTTATTTCCCCGGTGTTCCTATTTTTCACAGCAAAGACTTGGTGAATTGGAAACAGATAGGGCATGTGTTGAACCGTGCTTCGCAATTAGTGAATATGGAAGGACAGAAAGTGAGTGGCGGTATTTTTGCTCCGGCTATTTCTTATAATCCGTATAACAAGACATATTATATGGTAACAACCAATGTCGGAGCCGGAAATTTCTTTGTTAAGACGCAAGACCCGTTTGGTGAATGGTCGGAACCCGTCATGTTGCCGGAGGTCGGAGGTATTGATCCTTCTTTCTTTTTTGATGAAGATGGTAAGGCATATATTGTTAATAATGATGAGGCTCCGGATAATAAGCCTGAATATAGCGGACACCGTACTATACGTATACAAGAGTTTGATGTGAAAACAGATAAGACGGTCGGTCCCCGTAAAATTCTTGTAAACAAAGGAGCTCAACCGGCAGACAAACCAATTTGGATAGAAGGCCCTCATTTATATAAAATAAATGGAAAGTATTTCTTGATGTCCGCCGAAGGTGGAACGGGAAACTGGCATTCGGAAGTGATTTTCCGTGGTGATTCTCCGATGGGTAAATTTCTTCCATGGAAAAACAATCCGATTCTGACGCAAAGACATTTGAATTCTGACCGTCCTAATTCGGTAACCTGTGCTGGTCATGCAGACTTGATTCAAACAAAAGAGGGAGATTGGTGGGCTGTTTTTCTGGCTTGTCGCCCTATTAATAATCAGTTTGAGAATTTGGGACGTGAAACATTTATGATGCCGGTGAAATGGAGTGAAGATGGATTCCCGTACATGACACAAGGCGATGATTTAGTACCTATGATTGTAAAACGTGAAGGTGCGAAACGCGATACGACAGTTACTTATGGTAACTTCGAGTTAATAGCGAACTTTGATTCTCCTGTACTTGATATGACTTGGATGACTTTGAGAGCTTCTGCTTCCGATTTATATTCGTTGACGGAAACACCCGGATACCTGACCTTGAAGTGTGTAGATATTAGCGCTACCGAAAAGAAAACTCCGGCATTTGTTTGTCGTCGGTTACAACATCATAAATTTGAATGTGCTACACGTATGTTGTTCAATCCTTCTAACGATAAGGAAACAGCCGGAATGCTGTTGTTTAAAGATGAGACACATCAATATTTCTTCTGCTTGAATAAAGTGGGTGAGAATAAAAATATTTCTCTGAAACAAATCGGTGAAAAGGAACAGACATTGGCTTCAGATGAAATAGACGCAGATACAAATGAAGTATATTTGAAATTAGTATCTCAAGGAATTGGTTACGATTTCTATTATTCTATTGATGGTGAAAAAAGCTGGAAACTGCTTTGTAAAGATGTAGATCCCAGTTATCTCTCTACTACAACGGCTGGTGGATTTACCGGTACTACAATTGGATTATACGCTACTTGCAAATAATTATTTTTTTTATATCTGTCTCTTATACACATCTCCGAGCCCACGAGACATGC
>ENA-OYWR01000224-OYWR01000224.1-human-gut-metagenome-genome-assembly--contig:-NODE-224-length-23124-cov-13.701331_pt1 | contig 23124 bp, 17 predicted proteins | sample MGYA00244816_ERZ653408 | MGnify/ENA primary metagenome ERZ653408 (study PRJEB26926, sample SAMN06165138) | human gut metagenome | biome: ENVO:00009003; feature: ENVO:2100002; material: ENVO:00002003... | reverse complement strand
CATGTCTCGTGGGCTCGGAGATGTGTATAAGAGACAGGAGTTCTTGTGTGTAAATTATGTTTTAATTATAGGAATAAGCTCCTATGTTGTCAATATATTATTGTATAGTTTTAAGCTATATTGAAGCATGTTTTAAAATAATTTAAATATATTGTGCAATATGTATAACTTACATGCGTTTCAAAACGAAAATAAAATAAAATTTTAGGTATTATTAAACAATGCGTAAAATAGTTTAAAGTAATCTAAAATAAATATTGACATTGCAGCTACTCTCATGTATATTATGTGCATAAGCAAAACACATTAACAATCAGTGCACTTATGTGTGCAACAATGGCAGAGCAGGATAAATGTATAAGAGATAAAGGAGAAACTATGGCAAAAATTATTGTAAATAATGAGAATAAAAAGAGTACAATTGCTCCGGAAATTTATGGACATTTTTCAGAGCATCTCGGAAGATGTATCTACGAGGGATTATTTGTAGGGGAGAATTCAGATATACCAAACGTAAACGGCATGCGTACTGATGTTGTAGATGCATTAAAGGAAATGAAGATACCTGTGCTCCGCTGGCCGGGCGGCTGCTTTGCAGATGAGTATCACTGGATGGATGGAATCGGTCCTAAAGAGAAGAGAAAAAAGATGATCAACACACACTGGGGTGGTGTAGTTGAGGACAACAGCTTCGGAACACATGAGTTTTTTGAGCTTTGCAGACAGTTAGGCTGCAAGACATATGTGAACGGAAATTTAGGAAGCGGAACAGTGCGCGAGATGAGTGAGTGGGTAGAGTACATCACATTTAACGGAGTATCACCTATGGCTGATTTGCGTAAGGAAAACGGACACGAAGACCCATGGACTATTGACTACTTCGGTGTGGGAAATGAGAACTGGGGATGTGGTGGAAACATGCGTCCTGAGCATTATGCAGATGAATACCGCAGATACCAGACTTATGTCAGAAATTATGCAGGCAATCAGCCAATCAATAAAATCTGCTGTGGTCCAAATGTGGATGACTATGAGTGGACAAAGAAGGTGATGGCTACATGCTTCGATCATTGTGAGCCTAGATCCCATGGCCTGATGGATGGATTATCACTTCATTATTACACACTTCCGGAGACAGAGGATGACTGGAATATCAAGGGAAGTGCGACAAAGTTTACTGAGGATATTTTTTATCAGACTCTTAAGAGAGGATATTTCATGGAGGAGCTCATCAATCGTCATGGAGCTATAATGGATGAGTATGATCCTGATAAGAATATAGGTCTTATTGTTGATGAGTGGGGCATCTGGTCAGATGTGGAGCCTGGTACCAATCCGGGATTCTTATATCAGCAGAACACAATGCGTGATGCACTTGTTGCAGGTATGACATTAAACATTTTCAACAAGCATTCCGACCGTGTGAAGATGGCATGTATTGCACAGCTTATAAATGTGCTTCAGTCTGTAATGCTCACAGACGGCGATAAGATGATAAAGACACCTACATATTATGTATTCCATATGATGAGACATCATCAGGGCGCAGCTCTTTTGGACAGCTCTCTTGTAGGAGGAGCTACTGTTGGTTCAGGAAAGAATGAGCTTCCGAAGGTTTTTGAGTCTGTATCAGAGGATAAGGATGGAGTGATCACAGTCACACTTACAAACAATTCTCTTGAGTCATCAGAGGATGTTGATATTATACTCACAAATGAGGGTGACAAATACAGTGTAAGTGAGGCCAGATACATCGAAGGTGCCATGAATGCACACAATACCTTTGAAGCACCTGATGTAGTGGATGAGAAGGATTTCACAGCATATGAAAATACACAGACAGGTGTGAAGGTTACTCTTTCGGCATGCAGTGTTGTTACACTTAGATTATCGAAATAATATTAAAACAGCTATTCAGAATCACGGGGAATAAAAAGCAGGTTTTCCTGTTCCTCAAGTGGTTCTGAATAGTTATGTATTAAAAGAAAAATCGCTTTTTATGATGCTTGCAAATATTGGCTGGTCAATTTTGATGGTTGAAGTATTTTATATGGAGAGAGTAGAATATGGATTTAAAGAATATAAAAATAGAGGATCCGTTTTGGGGACATATGCAGGAGCTTGTGACAGATGTTGTCATTCCGTTTCAGGAAGACGTGCTTAATGACAGACAGCCCGGAGTGGAAAAAAGTCATGCAATAGAGAATTTTAAGATTGCAGCAGGCCTTTCACAGGGCGAGTTTTACGGTATGGTCTTTCAGGACAGTGACGTGGCAAAATGGCTTGAGGGAGTGGCATATTCTCTGATAATAAAGCCTGATGTTGCGCTTGAAAAGAGAGCTGATGACATTATAGATATTATCGCTGCAGCACAGCAGCCGGATGGATATCTGAATACATATTTCACAATAAAAGAGCCTGAGCACAGATGGCAGAATCTGCTTGAGTGTCATGAGCTGTACTGTGCAGGTCATATGATGGAGGCTGCTGTCGCATATTATGAGGCTACCGGCAAGGATAAGCTGCTTAAGGTTATGGAAGGCATGGCGGGACACATCATAGACAGATTCGGGCCTGACAAGCTGCCCGGAATACCGGGGCATCAGGAGGTTGAAATAGGTCTGATGCGCATGTATCATGCAACAGGAAATGAGGCCTACAAAAAGCAGGCGAGATATTTTCTTGAGGAGAGGGGGAAAAATCCTGTTTTTTTTGCTGAGGAAGCCGCAAAGCGTGATTGGAATCATTTTGGAATGGTTCCTAAGGATATAAAGTATAACCAGAGCCATGCTACCATTTATGAACAGGAAGAAGCGGTAGGACACAGTGTGCGTGCTGTCTATATGTATACAGCCATGGCAGATCTGGCAGCAACGGAGCATGATGAAAAGCTTTTTGCTGCTTGTGAGCGACTGTGGAATAACATGACAGAAAAGAAGATGTATATAACAGGAGGTATAGGCTCAACAGTGGAGGGAGAGGCCTTTACGAAGGAGTATGAGCTGCCGAATGATATGGCATACGCTGAGACCTGTGCATCGATAGGGCTTGTTTTCTTTGCAAAGCAGATGCTTAAAATAAGCAAAAACGGCAAATACGCAGATGTCATGGAGAGGGAATTATACAACGGAATTATAAGTGGAATGCAGCTTGATGGAAAGAGATTTTTTTATGTGAATCCGCTTGAGGTAAATCCCGGAGTATCAGGTGAAATATTTGGCTATAAGCATGTCATTCCTGAAAGACCGGGCTGGTATGCATGTGCATGCTGTCCTCCGAATCTTGTGCGTATGGTTACATCTCTGGGCAGATATGCGTGGGATGAGGATGATGATGTAATCTATTCACATCTTTTCATCGGTCAGGAGGCTCGGCTTAAAAAAGCAGATATAAAGGTTGTCAGTGAATATCCGTGGAAGGGGCATGTTTCATACAGCATTACGCCGAAGACAGGCGATGAATTTGCTGTTGCAATACATATTCCGGGATATCTGAAGAGCTTTGAGGTGACACTCAATGGCATGAGGTTAAAAGAGAATAGTGAGACAAAAGCAAATGTGTTCTATTCTTATAGGGATGGCTATATCTATATAAAAAATAAATGGCATGACAACGATGTTATAGAAATCAGTTTCAATATGGATATCCGTGTAATATATGCCAATACAAAGGTAAGAGAGGATATAGGATGTGCAGCTTTGCAAAGAGGTCCGGTAGTGTACGCTTTTGAAGGAGTGGACAATGATGATGATGTGCAGAGTCTGATGATAGATGTGTCAAGGCTTAATGAAGCACAGATTGAAACAGAAGCTGAGGGAATATTAAAGGGTGCGGTTCTTTTAGATATTCCTGCACTGAGACTTGAAGGCTCAGATGCGCTGTATTCTGAGAAGCCACCTAGACAAAAGTCTGTAATAGCAAGGGCTATACCATATTATATGTGGGGAAATCGAGGACTTAATCAGATGAGGGTATGGATGCATACTATTTAAATAAAACTGCAGAGTATGTTACAGTAGTTTCACAGTTGGATACAAACGCACTCGTAGATGGGTACTATGACAAATACGACATTCTGCTTGAGCGTAGAAATTTTTAGAAGTTGAAAAGCATGTAGCGGTACAGGTACAGATTGGGCTCGGATTTGAGAAATCCCTTGAGGAAAAGAATTATCAGGTAATCGTTACACCTTTTGGCAATCTTTGAGTATTAAAGAAACTTCTGGGCACCACAGCCTGACTTTTATACAGGTGCAGAGGCATGAATGCTTGCAGGAGGAGCACATCATACAGTGTTCACATATGACCTTACAGCTGAGCAGATGGATGAGTGAGTTACCATGATGGGTATAGAGGCTGTATTTGTCGACAATGACACAACAATCAGAAAATTCAAGAAGGGACTTATGCTTGAAAATATTTTCTACAAATAAAGTTAATAATTACTAAAAAAAGGACAGCCGAGATGTGGTTGTCTTTTTTTTATCACTTAATATGTACACGAGTACAAATAAATATAAATGAAAAATTATGAAAAATTAACAAAATAACCTCTAAAATAATAACAAAAACAACAAAAATGTAAATATATATTGACAATACAAGATGGCGGAGTTATATTATGGATATAAGACAACGTACACGTGTACAAAACAAGCAAATAGAGGAAGTATGGAGAAGATACCTGACGAGGTAGATTGCTCCAGGTATTCCGGAATGGAGACTATATGATTAAGTTAAAGAAAATTATGGCATTGGGGTTGTCAGCGTTGATGGTTACATCACTTGTTGGATGTGGAGGAACAACCAATGCAACAGAAAACAAAAAGTCAGACTCATCAAAAGGAACAGAGATTACTTTTTGGAATAGCTTTACAGGAGCAGACGGGGATATGCTTGTAAAGATGGTTGACAAGTTTAATAAAGAAAACAAGGATGGAATAAAAGTTAAAATGGATATTTCATCGGATTTTGATAGTCAGCTTTCTACAGCATTTGCTGCAGGTGAGGGACCGACAATGATACTAAGCTCAAGTGCCTATCGTTTTACATATGGGGATTATTTACAAGATGTAAGTGATGTTTTCGATAAAACAGATCTTGATAAGACGGATTTTATCCAATCATATTTGGATTATTGTTCAGATGATGACAAAACGTATTTTGTACCATTTCAGGTAGTGGGTTATTATATGTACTGGAATAAAGATTTATTTAAGCAGGCAGGGCTTGATCCTGAAACACCTCCTGCAAATTGGGATGAATGGGCAAAGGATGCTGCTAAGATAACTGATTCTAGTAAGAATATATATGGCTCAGGTATTTCATACGATTATGCATATCAGATTGCACATATTATGCAGAGGTTTGGCGGACTCGCTGTAACAGATGACAATGGCAAGTGGAAAGCTAATTTTGAAAATAATGCAGGGTATGAGAAATTCCTTAATATGTATAAAGATATGATCGATAAGGGGGATAATCCGGTAGAGGCTGATACTGATTCGATGGTAAGTGCGGGTCAGGTCGGAATAACAGTTGGTGGTCCATGGGTTACAGCAGGTCTGGATACAGCTGGTGTTGATTATGGTATTGGTCTTATTCCACAAGGCGATGCAGGTGATATGAATTCAGTTGAAGTAATCGGATTTGGAATTACAACAGCTGCAAGTGATGCTGAAAAGGAAGCTGCTTACAAGTTTATTGAGTGGTGGAATACACAGGACAAAGATGGAAGTAGTCCGGCATTAGAGTGGTCACTTAAGAATGGTTTCCCAGCATATACATATTCAGTGCAGAATAATGATGAGTATAAAGCTAATAAGAAACTTAGTGCTATGTCAGCCGCAAATCCTGAAGCACCAACAGATTTCATAGTTGATTCAAATTTCCCTGGAATTAATGCAGTATTATCAGATGTTATTCCGGAAATGATTAATTCAGTTGCATTTGGTAATTCATCAGTTGAGGAGGCATTAACAAAGGCACAGGAAGCAACTCAGAAAATTGTTGATAAGTATAACAAATAGCGGTAATTGTCAAATTATAGTACAAGTAAGGGTGGCTTAAATAGTCACCCTTACGAATAGAAAGGATGGAATAAGTGATGGAAAAAATCAAAAGGTATTGGAATAAGCCATCCAGAAGTGCATATCTGTTTATAGCTCCATCAATAGTATTATTGATATTGTTCAGTATAATTCCTTTAATTATGGCGTTTGGATTAAGTTTTTTTGATGTACCGATTACAATGAATCATGCAACATTTATAGGATGGGATAATTTTGTTGAAGCATTTCATGATCCGCGATTTATAAACAGTTTGAAGGTGACAGCAATTTTTACTGGAATAGAAGTTCCTGTTCAAGTGTTGGGTGCTTTGATAATTGCGGCGTTTATAAGTAAAAATAATAAAAGGAATAAGTTCTTACGTGCAGTGTATTTCCTCCCAGTAATTTGTTCTGCAACTGTAATTGGCATTATGTGGAGAATGATTCTTCATTCAAATATTGGATTTATAACAGCTGTATTACAGTCCATGGGATTAGGAAAAATTAACTTTATGAATACTCCGGGACTTACAATTTTTGTAATCTCGTTCATATCAATATGGAGAAGTTTTGGTATTTCAGCAATAATTTATGTTACAGCAATTCAGCAAGTATCACCATCGTTGTATGAAGCAGCACAAATGGATGGTGCAGGAAAGATACTTCAATTTGTTAATATAACAGTTCCTTCTATAAGGCCTACATTTTGGTATATTATGATGACGAGATTTGCTGGAGCGCTTCAGATTTTTGATATTATATATGTGACAACAAATGGTGGACCAAATTATACAACAGAATCAACAGTTAGTTATATATATTCCAGAGCATTCTCATCAAACTCAAGTATGGGATATGCATCGGCAATGTCGGTGGTACTTTTCATTATCATCATGTTCATTACCGTTTTGATGTATAAAAGAATGGTAAAGGAGGACTGATGATATGAAAAAGAAAAAAACAATAGGCATTGGCAGGTTTGTTTTTAACATACCAGTCGCTTTAATTCTAATAATTATAGCTATGATGGTTTTGGTGCCAGTTGTTTGGGTGACATTAAGTGCATTTAAAACGGAGAAAGAAATTATATCATGGCCACCTACATTTATTCCGAAAACATTTACATTGGAAAATTTTGTTGATGTACAAGGAAGAATAGATATTATTCGTTACATCATGAATTCTGTAATTTATGCAGGTGCAACAACAGCGTTAGCGGTTATTGTGAATAGTATGGCGGGATATGCATATGCATTTTATGATTTTAAGGGCAAAACAGCTTCGTTTCTTATGACACTTGCAACAATGATGGTTCCATTTCAGGTTATTATGGTTCCGTTATTCTTGGTTGTATATAAAATGGGAATGTATGATACATATTGGGGTCTTATAATTCCACGAGTAGCTGTTGCAGGATCAATTTTTATGATGAGAGCTGCGTTTACAGGAATTCCAAAAGAGATGGCAGAAGCTGCAAGAATAGACGGTTTAACAGAATTTGGTATTTTTTGGAAGATAATGCTTCCACAGGTGAAGCCAGCTGTAATTACACTTGTTATTCTAAGCGTAAATGGATCTTGGAATGACTTGTTATGGCCTATGATTGTTACAAGTAGTACAGAAATGCGTACTCTTGCAAATGGTTTGGCATTGTTTATCGGACAGAATACAATAGAGTATGGAGCTGCATTTGCAGGAGCTCTAGTCTCATTACTTCCAATGTTTATTCTATATATGTTTGGACAAAAGTATTTTGTTGAAGGCATGAGTAGTGGCGGATTAAAAGGATAGGAGTTGAATAATATGGAAATTACAAAGATTATATGTAATAAAAATTTCCAAATTGATAAGGTGGATTCTCGGTTATTTGGCTCTTTTCTCGAGCACATGGGAAGAGTTATTTATTCAGGAATATATGAGCCGGATAATATTAATTCTGATGAAGACGGATTTAGAAAAGATGTGTTAGAACAAGTAAAACAAATGAATGTAACTACAATTCGTTATCCGGGAGGAAATTTTGTTTCTGCTTATCACTGGGAGGATGGAGTTGGACCTAAAGAAAAAAGACCTCATAAGATAGAATTAGCCTGGAAATCCATTGAGACAAATGAATTTGGAACAAATGAATTTATGAAATGGGCAAAGAAAGCTAATATTAATCCTATTTTTACAGTGAATTTAGGAACTCGTGGAGTTGAGGATGCAGCACATTATTTGGAATATTGTAATTTTCCGGGTGGTACAGAGTATAGCGATTTACGTAAAATGCACGGAGTAGACAAACCTTATGGTATAAAGCTTTGGTGTCTTGGAAATGAGATGGATGGAAGCTGGCAGGTGGGACATAAGTCAGCGGAAGAATATGGAAAACTTGCGGCAGAGACAGGAAAAGTGATGAAGATAATAGATCCGGAAATTGAATTAATTGTTTGCGGAAGTTCATTGTCAAGCATGGAAACTTATCCGGAATGGGATATGGAAGTGCTTGATAAGGCATATGATATTGCAGATTATCTTGCGTTACATCAGTATTATGCAGGCCAGGAAAAGGGAACACCGGGATTTCTTGCTCAATCGCTTGACATGGAAGAATATATCCATACTATTAGATCCGCAGCCCAGGTCATAAAACAGAAAAAGAAGTCAAAAAAAGATATGAAATTCAGTGTTGATGAGTGGGGAGTATGGGCTGTACCTAGCAATACTGTTAATAATGAATTAAATGAAGAACCATGGCAGATAGCCCCTGCAATAAGTGAGCAGATATATACTCTTGAAGATGCTTTGCTTTTTGCAGAGATGCAGATGGTTATTCTTAGGAATGCAGATGCAATTAAAATTGCATGCCAGTCTTTACTTACTAACATAAGTGCTTGCATAATGACTGAAAAGGGAGGAAATCACTGGTTGCAGACAATATACTATCCTTTTTATTATTTTGCAAACTATGCAAAAGGTATTGTGATGAAAACTATGAGTGATGGTCCCGCTTATAGCTGTAAAGAGTTTCCAAAAGTATCATATATAGATAGTCTGAGTGTTTGGAATAAAGAAGAAAATGAATTAGTTTTTTTTGCAGTTAATCGTGATGAATTTAGTAAACAGGTGATTTCTTTACAATTGTCAGATTTTGTGTCAGAAAAAGTGATTGAAAGCATAAGTATGACAGCGGATGATAAAAAGATGACAAATCAGTATAATCATGAGGCAGTCAAACCTAAAACAGTCAATAATGCAAAAATTAATAATCAGGAGGTGAAAATAGAATTAGAGCCATTATCATTTAATATGGTCAGAATAAAAATAAAATAATACTATAAATTATGGAATGATATAGAGAAAAGAGACAACTCATTGTAGAAACCATGATATTCATGATATAATCATATTAGTTTTAAGTTAATGTATATATGAGTTTATAATATTTTGTATGGGGGATATGTATATGGCAATTACAGTAAATCAGATAGCAGAAAAGTGTGGTGTTTCCAGAACTACGGTACTTAGAGCATTAAATGGCGGAAGTGTATCAAAGGAAACAAAAGAACGCATACTGCAGGTCGCAAAGGATAATAATTACCGACCAAATTTACTTGCTAGAAGTCTTAATCATGGAAGAACTATGTCGCTTGGTGTTGTAACTATTAATATTGAAAATATGTATTTTGTACAGTCTTTGAACACAATTAATAAAGAGGCAGATAAAAGAGGGTATTTTACTAATATAGTAGTTTGTGACGATAGCCTTGAATGGGAGAAAAAACTTATTCAAGGTCTTGCCGAGAGACAGATGGAGGGAATATTGATAAACCCAATAAATAAAGGCGAGAGCTTTGAACAATTTCTCTTATCATTACATGTTCCAGTGGTGTGTATTGGCAATCAGGTATCAGGAAAAATAACAACTGTTCAGGTAAATGAAATGGTTGCAACCATGGATGCGGTAAAACATATTGTATCAAAAGACTATGAAAAAATAGTATTTGTTTGTCCACCTTTAGAGATGAAAGAGACACAAAATACTTACACACATGAGCAGAGGGAATTAGGGTTTAGAGCTGCTATGGGAATGTACCCGGATGTAGAAATGAATGTGATAGGCAGAGAAAATTTTTTACAAGATGTTCAGTCTGTTTGTAAGGATGGTTTAAATAAAAAGACAGCTTTCTTATGTTCTGGAGATAGTTATGCTCTTATGATAATGCAATGGGCTGCTAAAGAAGGCTATGAGATTCCAAAAGATTTTGGATTGATGGGATTCGATGATATAAGTGTTTTACAATATATTTCTCCAAAGCTTACAACGGTATCTACGAATGTTGAAGGAGTTGCTGCTACTGCGGTAGTTGAACTTATACAACAGATAGAATCTGAGGATTATTCACCGAAGTCTATATATTTAAATCACAAAGTTTTGGATAGAGATACATTGTAGTAACTGCATTCATATTTCCTGAATTTTCAAGGAGATTCAAAATATGAATAAGAATAATTTTGTTGAAACAAGTTATAACAAACCGTTTATTAAACAACGGGCAGATCCATATATTTATAAACATATAGATGGAAGTTATTATTTTACAGCCTCCGTACCAGAGTATGACAGAATAGTGTTACGTCATAGTGATACAATGATCGGACTGAAGGATGCAGAGGAAGTAACTATATGGAGAAAACATGAAAGCGGAATAATGAGTGTACATATATGGGCTCCGGAACTTCATTATTTGGATAATAAATGGTTTATTTATTATGCAGCAGGGGACATTGATGATATATGGGCTATAAGACCATATGTTTTGGAGTGTGAAGGGCAAGATCCTGTTAATGATTCGTGGAAAGAATTAGGTTTAGTTAAGAGGAATGATGATTTTTCTTTTAATGATTTTTCTTTAGATATGACTGTGTTTGAAAATAAAGGTAAGAGGTATTGTGTGTGGGCTGAGAAAGTAAATATTGGAAAAAAGATATCTAATCTATATATTGCACAGATGAAATCAGCCACAGAATTAGTTACACCACAAGTTTTGTTAACATCACCTGATTTTGAATGGGAGAGAGTAGGATTTTGGGTGAATGAAGGACCGGCATATCTTGAGCATAATGGTAAAATTTTTCTGACATATTCAGCGAGTGAAACAGGAGAATGTTATTGCATGGGTATGCTAAGTATTGATGAAAATAAAAATCTATTGAATCCACATGAATGGAAGAAGGAATATAAGCCAATTCTAAATACTGATATTGATAAACAGATATATGGTCCAGGACATAATTCATTTGTTAAGGATGAAAATGGTAATGATATAATGATTTATCATGCAAGACAGTATAATGAAATAATTGGAGATCCTCTTTATGATCATAATAGGCATGCTTATCGAATGAAGATAATTTGGGATATAGAAGGTAATCCGGTTTTTGATTATGAGAATAATTTTTAGAACGGTATTGTTTTTGGGAGGAAAATATATATGCAAAAACTATTTAAAAGAATAATTTCAACATTAACAGCAATTGTTGTTATTTGTGCGTGCGTTTTGCCTGTACAGGCAAAAATTGATGGAAATGGTGCACTTGTTTATAAATCGGATAATAGTTCTACTTTTGATCCGGGAGGGGCTACATATTCTAGAATTATATGCTTAAAAAACAGTGGAAGTTCAAATGGAACTTTATTATGTACATTTGATCAGTTAAAAAAAGTTACGGTAATGGTTAATGGTAACAAAGTTTCAAAACAAGTTTATCCAATTTATCAAAGCACAGACAGTGGAAACAGTTGGAAATTAATTTCTAATGTATATGATAAAGAATATGGACTTTTACGTACATCACAGCCATGCCTGTATGAACTTCCAAAGCAAGTCGGTGATATGCCGGCAGGAACTATTTTGTTAGCAGGTAATATATTTGATGATGATCCTTATAAACAGTCAAGAATTGTTATTTATAAGAGTTTGGACAGTGGAAAGACATGGTCTTTTTTAAGTGAAGTTGATAATGGAGGACCTTGTACATATGATCCTAGTGTTACATCTACTACTACTACAGTATGGGAACCATTCCTGAATCTGAGCAAGGATGGAAGGTTGGTTTGTTATTATTCGGATGAGAGACAGAAAGCAAATGGTGTCCTTCAAGCAGTTTCGTTTAAAACATCGTCTGATGGTAAGAATTGGAGTTCATTATCGAATGTGGCAGCAATAACAAACAAAAAAGACAGACCAGGTATGATTACAGTTAGTTCGCTGCCAAATGGTAAATATATTGCAACATATGAAGTTGTTAATAGACCAAGTATTAGTAAGAATAATGCTATAGTATACTGTAAGTTTTCGGATGATGGGGTTACATGGGACGAAGGTAGCTTAGGAACAAGAGTTGCACTTAGTAACGGACGAGGTATTGGTTCATCCCCTTATGTAAAATGGGTAGATGCTGGTGGACCCAATGGTATGGTTATTATATCTGCAAAATGGGCAACTGATTCAAGTGATAATATAAATGGTGGACAAAATTTTTATGTGAATTATAATCTGGGTAAGGGTGCATGGGAGAGATTACCTATGGCTGTTACTTATGACGCTAGCGATACATCAGGCGGATATTTTTCAGGATTTAGTCAGAGCTTTGATGTGAGTCCTGATAATGGTGTTTTATATCAAGCAACAAATGTTGAAAATTTTGGTAATAAGAAAACAATTAAAGGTGTGAGCTATAATTTAAATGATGTAAGAGTTGGTACACTTCCACTTAATGGAACAATTTATGAAGCTGAAAAAGCAAAGTTATCAAATGTTAAGGCTGAGAGTGCAGTTGATGCTTCAAATGGTCAGGAGGTTCGTTATATTAACGAAACAGACAGTATTGTTGATTTTGAAAATATAAAAGTATCAAAAAGTGGAAATTATACTATTTTAGTAAGATATTCCAATGGCGAGACAATTGAAGCCTCTCATACTGTGACAGTCAACGGAACAACAATTGGTACTATAAATTATCCGGTTACAGTAAATTGGGATAGATATCAATGGTCAAAGTTTACATGTTATTTAAAAAAAGGTGTCAATTCAATCAGGTTTACAAAAAATGTGGGTTTTGCAGAGATGGATTGTATAATGATTGATAATACTGATAGTGATTTTGTTATTGAAAATGAAAATAGTGGAAAGTATCTTGAAATTAAAAGCGCATTGACAACGGAAAATGCGGATGCAGGACAATGGGGGGTTACAAATAATTGGTGTCAGAAATGGACATTTGAAGATGCAGGAAATGGCTATTATAGAATTAAAAATATGAATTCTGGTTTATATCTTGAAATAGAAAATCAGAGTAAAGAAAATGGAGCAAAAGCTGTACAATGTAAATATAGTAATAGGGCATCGCAATTATGGAAGTTTGTTGAAACTGGTGATGGTTACTATTTTATAATTAATAAGAATAGTGGAAAATATTTGGAGGTTGCGAATAATTCTACAGCTGATGGAGCTTCTGTTGGACAATGGGAATCGACTGGATATAAGTGTCAGAAATGGACTTTGAGAAAAGAAGGTATTCAATAATAACAAAATAGTTAAAATACTGCTATTAAAAACCAAAAAATAAACATAAAAGCTTGTTCTAATATATAATGATTTGAGTTATTATATATTTGCAATGGAAAACATTTATAAAAACAAGCAAACGTAAATAAAAATAACAAAATAAAGGAGAAGAACTATGTTAGCAGTAAAAAATTACAAATTCTGGTTCTGCACCGGCTCACAGGACCTGTACGGAGATGAGTGCCTTGCAAATGTTGCAGCACATTCAAAGGAGATTGTAGCCAAATTAAATGAGTCAGGAAAGCTTCCGTTTGAGGTAGTATGGAAGCCAACACTTATCACAAATGAGCTCATCAGAAGAACCTTCAACGAGGCCAATACAGATGATGAGTGCGCCGGTGTTATCGTATGGTGCCATACATTCTCACCTGCAAAGTCATGGATTTTAGGACTCAAGGAGCTTAGAAAGCCGTTACTTCATTTACATACACAGTACAATGAGGAGATTCCATACGATTCGATTGATATGGACTTCATGAATGAGAATCAGGCAGCTCACGGTGACAGAGAGTGGGGACACATTGTCACACGTATGGGTATCGAGCGAAAGGTCGTTGTGGGACACTGGTCAGATCCTGTGGTACAGGAAAAGATTGCATCATGGCAGCGTGTAGCAGTCGGTGTGGTAGAGAGCAGTCACATCCGTGTAATGCGTGTAGCTGACAATATGAGAAATGTTGCTGTTACAGAGGGTGACAAGGTAGAGGCTCAGATTAAGTTTGGCTGGGAAGTGGATGCTTACCCTGTAAATGAAATTGCAGAGTCTGTTGCAGCAGTTTCACAGTCAGATACAAACGCACTCGTAGATGAGTACTATGACAAATACGATATCCTGCTTGAGGGAAGAGATCCTGAGGAGTTCAAGAAGCATGTAGCGGTACAGGCACAGATTGAGCTTGGATTTGAGAGATTCCTTGAGGAGAAGAATTATCAGGCAATCGTAACACACTTTGGTGATCTTGGAGCATTAAAGCAGCTTCCGGGACTTGCAATCCAGCGTCTCATGGAAAAGGGCTATGGCTTTGGAGCTGAGGGCGACTGGAAGGTTGCGGCAATGGTTCGTCTCATGAAGATCATGACAGCAGGAAAGAAGGATGCCAAGGGTACATCAATGCTCGAGGACTACACCTACAATCTCATGAAGGGCAAAGAGGGAATACTCGAGGCTCATATGCTTGAGATTTGTCCATCAATCGCAGACGGTCCTATAAGCATCAAGTGCCAGCCGCTTACAATGGGTGACAGAGAGGATCCGGCAAGACTTGTATTTACATCAAAGGAGGGCACTGGTATTGCCACATCACTTGTTGATCTGGGTGACCGTTTCCGTCTCATTATCAATACAGTTGACTGCAAGAAAACAGAGAAGCCTATGCCAAAGCTTCCTGTAGCAACAAACTTCTGGACACCACAGCCTGACCTTTACACAGGTGCAGAGGCATGGATACTTGCAGGAGGAGCACATCATACAGCGTTCACATATGACCTTACTGCTGAGCAGATGGGCGAGTGGGCAGCCATGATGGGTATTGAGGCTGTATTTATCGATAATGATACAACAATCAGAAACTTCAAGAAGGATCTTATGCTTGGAAATATTTTCTACAAGTAGAATATAGTTACACTTAATAATTGAAATCCCGGGTTGTCTGTCACACTAAGGTTTGTACGGACAACCCGGTTTTTTGTCGGTTGTGAATGATACAAAAATACAGTTACTTTCCTTGTATTTATAACTGTTTAATGTTACTATAATTTTATCAGAAAACAGGCAGAAGGAGTGTGCATATTATGGCATTAAACATTCCGGTAGGAATCTCGAATTTCACAGAAATAAGATCGAATAATTATTATTATGTTGATAAAACCAATCTGATATATGAGCTTTTACAGTCACCTGGGACGGAGGTTACTATGATTACCAGACCGCGCAGGTTTGGAAAGACACTGGCTATGAGTATGCTTGAGAGTTTTTTTGATATAAGAAAAGCTTCAAAAGTGTTATTTGAGGGTCTTGATATTATGTCGCATCAGAGTCTGTGTGAAGAATGGATGAATAAATGGCCTGTAATTTTTGTGTCATTCCGTCAGGTAGATGGTCTGGATTTTGACAGTGCATGTGCGATGCTTTCTTCTGTTATCGCAGAGCTTTTTAATGAGCATTTATATCTGCTTGATGATGAGAGGATTACTGAATACCAGAGAAAGACATTTAGAAATATTGCTGCAGGAGAGGCAACGCAGACCGAGCTTAAGAACAGCTTACGGCTTCTTACAACGCTCATGAATTTGTATTATGACAGACAGGTCATTTTATTTATTGATGAATATGATGTGCCGATTGCAAAGGCGAATGCAGGCGGTTATTACAGACAGATGCTTGATATGATGAAGGGTCTTATGCAGGCATTGAAGGATAATTGCGCCTTAAAATTTGCTGTTGTAACGGGCTGTCTTAAGATTGCGAAGGAAAGTATTTTTACGGGAACGAATAATTTTGTTTCGGATTCTGTTGCAGACTCACGGCTTACCGAGTATTTTGGATTTGTTCAGAGTGAGGTTGATGAGATATTAAAGGATGCTGATATTTTTAATCAGTCAGAAAATATAAGAAAATGGTATGATGGATATCATTTTGGAGATGTGGATGTTTATTGTCCGTGGGATGTGATGAATTACGTGCTTGATTTACAGCGTAAGCCTGATGCAAAACCACTTAGCTATTGGAAAAATACTAGTGATAATGCAATTATCAGATCATTTATCGATTATGCGGGAAGCAGTATTACTCAAAAGCTTGAGACGCTTCTTTCCGGAGGATATATAGTGCAGCAGGTTGATGAAAATCTGACATATGATTATCTTCATTCATCGGAAGAGAACCTGTGGAGCATTTTGTACCTGACCGGATATCTGACAAGTGTCCGGGCAGACGAGTTGGAAAATCCGTTGCCTGAAAGGTTTACTGCTCTGACAATACCAAACGAGGAAATCAGGGAAATATATGAGACAACGGTCATCAGATGGTTTGATGAAAGTGCGCCGAAATGGAACAGAAGCGTATTGTTTGATGCTGTCTGGAAAGGTAATATACAGGAGCTTCAAGGCGAATTAAACAGACTCTTACGCAGAACTATCAGCTATCATGATTACAAAGAGGATTTTTACCATGCATTTCTGGCAGGAATTTTTGCCGGAGCAGGCTATATGGTGGAGTCAAATAAGGAGTATGGCGATGGCAGAAGTGATGTGGTGGTGAAAGACCAGATAAATGGCAGAGTAGCAGTGTTTGAAGCAAAATACACAAGACAGCTTGAAAAGCTTGAGAATGAGTGTGATGAAGCTTTAAAGCAGATAGAGAATCAGATGTATGCAAAGCAGCTTGAAGAGGATTATGATGAGGTGCTCTGCTATGGAATCGCTTTCTTTAAGAAGCGGTGTATGGTGAAAAATAATAATTAAAAATGAGGAAAAGCCGCTGCGTGTATGCAGCGGCTTTTTGTGTAGCTTACTATATGTTTTAATGCATAAGGCTCTCTTATAGTGCTTCCTGAAGTATCTTCACATCCCACTTATTCATCACATCGCCCTCTTTAGCTGCTTTTCCGGTGATCAGGTCAACCATTCCTGTAAGGCTCGCAGGGAGAGTCTGCTTTTCATCAGTGAAATTCATCACAAAGTAAAAGCGTGTATTTTCGCTCTCGCGGCATGTGATTTCAAGACCTGTCTCTTCAGCAATGACACCTGATACAGACACTTCATTTGTGGCTTCATCAAGCACCCTTGCAAGTCCGGCTGCCTCAAGCTGTGTGGCAACATAGTATACATGGCCTTTTCCGTAGATGTTCTTTGTGACAGCAGGCATTCCTGCATAGAAATCGCTTTCATATGTGGCGAGTACTTCTGCACCTTCCGGGTGCATCAGGTCGCACAGCAGATTGCATTTATATTCTTTTCCATCCGAAAAGCTTACAGTGTTTGACTGCTCAGGTGCGAGCGCGTCAATCTCCTCAACCCAGACACCTGCCATCTCGCGAAGCGGTCCCGGATATCCGCCCAGATGCACGTTGTCAGACTGGTCAACAATACCACTCATAAATGTTGTGATGAGAGTACCGCCGTTTTTCACAAACTGCTCAAGCTTTTCCTTCATACCTTCCTTTACCATGTACAGAACAGGTGCGGCAATCACTTTATACTTTGAAAAATCACCGTCAACCGGAATCATATCGACTGAGATATTTTTGTTGTAAAAATACTCATAATAGTGGTGAATCTGGTCAACATATTTAAGGTCCTGTGTAGGTCCGCTTGTGTACTCAAGTGCCCAGTAATTGTCCCAGTCGAAGATGATTCCCACATCTGATTTATTACGTGTGCCAAGTGTTCTTGTGCCGAAGCTTTCAAGCTCCCTTCCAAGCTGTGCAGTCTCCTTAAATACCCTTGTGTCGTTTGTTCCGACATGTGCTATTACAGCACCGTGGAATTTCTCGCAGCCACCCTTGCTTCGTCTGAGCTGGAAGAACTGGATAGTGTCTGCACCGTGGGCTATGGTCTGATAGCTCTGTGCACGCATCTGTCCCGGACGCTTCAATGAATTGTAGTGCTGCCAGTTCTGCTGGCTTGGAGTCTGCTCCATGAGCATGAATGGCTCATCTTTAAGACCTCGCATCAAATCGTGAGTCATCGCAACCATGCTCCATGGTGTGTCGTATGCAGGGTAATTATCCCACGACACGATATCCATCTCCTTAGCCCACTTGAAATAGTCAAGCCCCTTGAAGGTACCCATCAGGTTTGTTGTGACAAGTGCATCGGGAATGATAGCTTTTACTGCATCGCGCTCCAGCTTATAGCAGTTCAGCATGCTGTCAGAGTAAAAACGTCTGTAGTCTGTTGATATTCCGGCAAAGCTTGTCATGCCACCCCAGGCCTCCTCGCTGAGCTCGTTAGGTACGACTATCTCATCCCAGTCATAGAAGGTGTGTCCCCAGAACTCTGTGTTCCAGGCATCATTTACGGCATCAAGAGTCTTGTACTTATCCTTGAGCCATACACGAAACTGCTTCTGGCAGTTGTCACAGTAGCAGTATCCGCCGTACTCATTATTGATGTGCCATACAGAAATATTTTTATTGCAGCTATAGCGTTTTGCAAGCTCTGTCGCAAGAGCCTTTGCGTACTTCTGATACACCAGGGAGTTCGGACAGAAATTGTGTCTGGCTCCAAATTTATGCTGGCGTCCCTCGTAGTCGGTGCTCATCGTCTCAGGATATTTCTTGACCATCCATGCAGGCAGTGCCGCTGTGGATGTTGCCATGACGATGTCGTAGTTTTCATTTGAGAGCATATCAACTATCTCGTCAAGCTCTGTGAAATTATACTCATTCTCAGACGGCTGTATTTTAGCCCATGAAAAAACGTTGATTGTGGCACTGTTGATATGGGCATCCTTAAAGTATGCCATGTCCTGCTCCCAGACCTCCTTAGGCCACTGATTTGGATTGTAATCTCCTCCGAAAAGGATTCTTTTGAATTTTGACTGCATTTTTTTCCTCCGTTATGGTATTAACCCCGATATTATGATATTCTTAAACTATAAATGTGTTTCCTTATGCACTAATCATATAATAGATTTACGGAAAATAGTATAACATCATAAACCAAATTATATAACATTCTGAAACTAAACCGTTTTTGAAAGGAGAAATCATGCCTATTTATTTTGGAAGCAATTTCGCAAGAGAACCGTTTCAATTCGACTCTGTCGGTAATGACTGGGAGCAGGAAAGCGTGACGCGCCCGGAGGGGTATCCGCTGTACCATTATTTACAGACGAAGGAGGGTGTGGGTGAGGTGACAGTATACAGCAGAAATCAGGCTGTTTCAGACAATATTTTGTCAAACAGTCATACGATTGAGCTGCAAAAGGGGCAGGGGATTCTTATTGCTCCAAACGTGCCACACTCCTATCACAATAAAAACATCTCATCCGGCAATAGCCTGCCCTGGAAAACAGAGTTTGCCACTTTTACAGGGACAATGGCGGCAGCCTTCAGGGAAATGTTTGATGAAAAGGAATACCGGCTGATTGATGAGAATAAGGGGATGGAGGTGTCGGAAGCGATTAACAGGGCTGTAGAAGACTTTAAGGAACGCTCCAGTGATACGCAAATGCTCTCACTCGACTGTTATGGCATCATGCTTTTGCTATCAGACCAGTCTAATCACACACACGATAATGATGATCAAAGCTATGTACGTTTTATAAAGCCTGTTATAGATGCTATAGAGGAAAGCTACATGGACGATATCAGTGCCAAGGAGCTTGCTGATGGTGTATTTGTATCGCAGCAATATCTATCGCGTGTTTTTACGGAGTTTATGAACTGCTCGGTGTATGAGTACCTGACCAACTATCGCATCAACAAAGCCAAGGAGTTACTGCTTATAAACAGCAGGCGCAAGGTGCAGGATATAGCATCTGATGTGGGGTACTCAGATGCCAGCCATTTTATCGTCATGTTCAAGAAACTTACCGGGATGACACCGGCGCAGTTTCGGAAGCTGCATATATAAGAGGATGCAACTGTTTCTTGTATTTAATAGGGTTTGATGTTAAGAAATATTTATCAGAAATATGGTGCGAAAATGAATAGCTACAATTGTTTTATAAGAATTAGGAAGTGATAATATGAGTGATAGAAACTGGATATTATGTGAGTTCAGAAATAAGACAAAAAGCATTATGGGTGATTCGTTAAAGCAGATGATATTATATGGTTCATATGCAAGAGGAGATTATGGAGATAATTCAGATATGGATATAATGGTTTTGACGGAGCTGACGGATGATAGGATTATACAGATAGAGGATGAAATATTTGATGCAGCTTATGATATTGAACTTGAGTATGGTGTGCCGATAAGTGTGAATATTAAAAATGAAAAACACTTTAAAAATTGGGTAAACAGCTTGCCGTATTATTCAAATATACAAAAGGAGGGAATTATTATTGCTTGAGGAAAATTGTATTAGTTTAGCAAATATAGAATGGAAACGTCAATGGAAACTTTAAATGTTGCCAGGGAGTGTTTAGAAAACAAACATTTTAAAGATTACAGGAGTTCGCTCCACTATTAGAGGTACAAAACAAGTTCAGTCCATACAGAAATGCGCAAAAAAGGCAATCACATAAAAAGTTCGTGATTGCCTAATTTTTTTAGCATTTATTGTTTCAGGGTTATGATTGTATGGAAAGTACCGGAATCATTATCATAATACATTTGCAAATTTCCGTGATATTGTTTCACGACTTTTTTAATACTCTTGATTCCGAAGCCATGTCTGCCCTTATTTGCTTTATGGGATACAGGAAGTCCATCCTGATCATACACAGGGGTGCTTCGGCAGGAATTTATGAGTATGATAATAATAAAAGGTGAATTTTCCTTTTTTTCTACGGTAAGCTCAATAAAAGAATCAGGGATGTTATCTGCTGATTCCAATGCATTATCCAATAAGTTACAGAATAACGATGTCAAATCGTGCTGGTAAATATTTTGAACAGTATCACTTCTGATATCAGTATGAAAAACAATGTGCTTCTCGTTGCATTGTCGCTGATAGCGGCAGAGAATTGCATTCAGCATTTCATTATCGCAGATTTTTGAGGTTTCTTTTAAGTCAGAAGATTCCAAAAGCTGTTGTATATAAGCATTTATTTTATCAGAATCATTTTTTTCATTGAGTAATTTGATAGATTGAAGATGTTTTTTTATATCATGGATCAGAATACTTTGATTTTCACTTTGCGAAAGTATCATTTCATAGTATTGGGCAAAATCCGATTCTTTCTGGAGCAACAACTGCATATCGGTATATTCCTGTGATTTTTTCTGATTATATTGGTTGATGCCAAATACAAGCAGATTGACCATCAGCAAAAAAACAGCACAGATTGTTACCATAAAATCAACAGGTTGGGCAAAGGCTGATGTTTCACCAATAGCAAGAAAAGTAAACATAATAAAAACAGACGAAACCGGAATTAGCATTAAAAGAAGTCCTGAGCGATCGTACTGTTCCTGATTTATATTTTTTCCTTTGAGCAGATGAATTAATAAATAGATGACTGCAAAAAATAAAATCTTGCTAAAAACCGTATAAAAAATAATTCCGGCATCTGTTTCTAAGACAAAATGCGGAAAAAATATTGATATAATTCCCCAAACTGCAAGTTCAGATATTCCCATAATCGCTGTAAGTATGGCGGAATGGAAGAGTGCCAATAACAACTTGAGCTTAAACAACATATAAAGAAAAATAGTGTTAATCACAAAATAGCTGATGATATTAACGCCTGTTTTACCAAGCAGAGAAAGAAGGAATAATACTGTATAAAGAGAACTTAATGCTAACAGTCTTATGTTGCCGTTATGAGAAGGGGCAAAAAGATTAGATGTGTATTGCCATAATATAATTGCTTCTGCAAAAAAACTAAAAAAAAGTAAAATGATATGTTCCATCTATTTTTACCTCATACTTTCCAGATATAGTAGATAAGCATTTTTAAAGGACGTGTATTTCCTGCGTGTCAGGTAGGCAGTAATCTGCTGATTCGATAAATGTATGGTTGAATGATCAAAGTCTACAATATGTTCGAAATTAACAATAAAGCTTCTGTGTGTTTGGAAAAAGCTGTTTTTGGGGAGATGTTCCAGCCAGTAGTCCATATTATGAATGGAGTCAAAATCCTGCCGGGCAGTATGTACAATTACTTTTCGTTCCTGTGCTTCTATGGCAATGATTTGAGAAGCGGGAAACGAATACACACCCTGTTTAGTTTCAACAGGAATTTTGGTAGTAATGGAATTGTAATATGTTAAGGCATCTTTCATATTTCGGAAAAAACGCTGTTTGTCCAAAGGCTTGGAAAGATAGCGGAATACATGAAAACGCATTGCCTCATCCAGATATTCGGAATATGAGGTCACCACAAAAATAAGGACATTTTTGTTTGCTTTTTTTAATTCATTTCCTACATAAATTCCATTCATACCGGGCATTTCAATATCCAGAAAAACAATATCTTTTTCGTTTTTATCAGCCAATAAAGATTCGCCACTGGTAAAGGAAACTAATTCGGGACATTTTAAATGGTTTGATTCAAAGTAGGATTCAATATATTTCTGTAATTGTTCTATTATCAGAGTATCGTCATCACAAATTAAAATACGCATTTTTGCACCTGGCTTTCTAATGAATGTATATTTACATACATCTTATCATATAGAATTTCCAAATGCAAAAAATGCGTATGAAAAGACATTTTAATTACAATTTTGGTTCATTATGTGTTTTGTTATTTCGTTTTACAAGCAGTTCGATAAAGTCTCCGGCAAGTTCTATGTCGGATTGATTACATAACCGTAGTTTATCAATAATATCCTGTGGAATAT
>ENA-OYWR01000149-OYWR01000149.1-human-gut-metagenome-genome-assembly--contig:-NODE-149-length-27096-cov-8.088088_pt1 | contig 27096 bp, 20 predicted proteins | sample MGYA00244816_ERZ653408 | MGnify/ENA primary metagenome ERZ653408 (study PRJEB26926, sample SAMN06165138) | human gut metagenome | biome: ENVO:00009003; feature: ENVO:2100002; material: ENVO:00002003... | reverse complement strand
TAATGTGATAGATCAAATATTATTTTTTCTGGTTTGTAGGCTCCGAAAAGCCTTGCCTTTATAGTGATAAGGAACTAAATTCACTTATCACTGTTAGCTGACGGTTTCGGGGTGCATACGAAAGCCCGTCTGAATCCTAACAGGGATTCGGACGGGCGATTTTCATGTACTTAGGAGGAAGTTCCATGAATAAGCTCATTTCCTGCGAGTTCAACATTGATACGGCCTGCGTTGAGCTGCGCTTCACGGACGGAAGCATGATTTCGATTGACTGTACTGCCGTAGAGGAAGAAGTTGCACATACTATCCATCAGCGGTCAGAATTGGATTGGCTGGTGTATAACGACCCGATTGGATATGCTGATTTGATATTGAACGGAGACCCTGAACAATATCTGAAAGCGGTTACGGGGTAAGAAAAAAAAAGAAGTTGACAACTATTACGGTTAGTGATATTATATTTACAGTAACCGTAATAGAGAGGTGATGCTATGAGAGATAACGCGAAGGGTGGTGCGCTAACCGAGGTGACATTCTATATTTTACTCTCTCTGTTCACGCCAAAACATGGATACGCAATTATGCAATTTATTGAAGAAAGGACAGGTGGACGTTTATCTTTAGGAGCAGGAACATTATACGGAGCATTAAATACTCTCGAAGAAAAAGGCTGGATTTCACTATACGGGAACAGCGAGGGCAGAAAAAAAGAATATCTCATCACTGATCTCGGCAGAGAAATTGCCACAAAAGAATTAGCAAGGTTGCAGGAATTGACGCAGACAGCGGTAAAGATAATCGGAGGGATTTATGAGTAAGAGGTGCTATCGCTATTATGGTGGCCTGCTTGTATCGCAGGCAAACTGGCTTAACAAAATGGCGGAAAAGGGATACAGACTGATCCGCACTGGAAAAATGCTTTATGAATTTGAGGAATGTACCCCCGGGCAATATCAGTATTGCGTTGAATTTATTGGGCAGAGGTCAAAGGAGAGTGCCGCAGACTACGCCCGCTTCCTGGAAGATGTCGGCTATCGCGTGTTCTTCAAAAATATCAACCTCAACTGGAATGTGGGAAAAGTCGTAGTACGTCCTTGGGCTGAGCAGGGTGGACGGCTTGCCACAAACAGCACCACATTCAACCGGGAGCTGCTGATTGTTGAAAAGGAGACTGACGGCAAGCCGTTTGAATTGCACACCACCTATGAGGATAAGGCCAACTATTGCAGGCAGATGCGCCGTCCATGGCTCTATCTGTTTCTTGTGTCTGTGGTATTGGGCATCCTGATGCGTACATGGGTGTGGGGTGTTTTCGGTGCTATTTCTGTAGTCGGATTACTTATATGCCAAATCGAATTGTTCCGGCTGAACAAACAAGCAAAAACAAGGGAGTGGTGAACATGAAGGCCAATCGGAGTAAGAAAGCGATAATTGCGATAACAATCGCTGTTGTCGCGCTAATCATTTTAGGATTTTTTGCTATGCGATTTTTCACAAAACGCGGACAGTCATCGGGAGAAATATTCTTATACGGGGAAGAACACTCTGTCGAGAATATTTTAGAGAAGGAATTTGAAGTGTGGTCATCACGTTATCAAAATGACGGTGTACGGGACCTCTTTGTAGAACTTCCGTATTATACAGCAGAGTATATGAATTTGTGGATGAAGTCCGATAGCGATGACATTTTGGATTCGCTATATCAGGATTGGGCTGGAACGGCTATGTACTCTCAAGAGGTTGTCAATTTCTACAAACGAATTAAAAATGAATGTCCAGAGACCGTTTTTCACGGAACAGATGTTGGTCATCAATATGATACGACAGGAAAACGCTTTCTGGAATACCTTGAATCCATAGGACAGCAACAGTCCGAGTTGTACCGGCTGTCACAGGAAAACATCAAGCAAGGGCAATATTACTATCAGCATTCCGATAACGCATATCGCGAAAATACAATGGTCGAAAACTTTATTCGAGAATTTGACAGTTTGAATGATGTCGATGTGATGGGGATATACGGTTCAGCTCACACCAACATAGAAGCGATGGATTATGCAACAAATTCCGTTCCCTGCATGGCAAATCAACTTTACAAAAAATACGGTAACGCATTGCATACGGAAGATTTGACTTCACTGGCTCTCAATAATGAGGCATCTCGGACTGATACCATCCAAATTGGGGAGAAAGAGTATACTGCACTATATTTTGGAAAGGTAGATTTATCAGCAGTTTTTCCCGACTACCAATGCAGGGAATTTTGGCGCTTAGAAAACGCATACGATAATTTCAAAGATAATTCCACGACTGGAAATGTCTTACCTTACAACAATTATCCGATGGAAGTTGAAACGGGTCAGGTATTCGTAATTGACTATACAAAGGCGGATGGCTCTGTTGTGAGAGAGTATCACCGCTCAGACGGGAACACATGGCAAGGTTCTCCCGCCACAGAAGAATTCGTTGTGGATTAACCGATTTTAATTGGCAAAGTGGTTGTCGTCCTTAAAACGCAAGTAACGACTTTTTCGGCAGATTATCTGCGTCACAAGCCCTGATATATTTCATTACCCGCTTTGCATACACCTTGCTCACCATCGTATCCCACTCGGCCAGCCGGACGATCTCCGTTGTGCCGTTCTCAAAATCAAACTGAATCTCGCCCCACTCGCCGTTGCAGTCTGCCTGATACTCATAGACTGCGGCGGCGATTTTCTTTTTTACCCGCTTTACCGACTTCCGTTTAAGCTGAACGGCATGGAGCGCCCCAGCCTCCACCAGCAGGAGGGTCAACTTCTCCACCGCCTTGCGGTAAGCCCTCTCTGCGCCGCTGGCGGTACTGCCCTCAAACATCACTGCCAATTCCTCAAAGGGCTTGCGCTCGGATATTGGACTGACCCGGCCACAGGTCATGCAGACGGCATTGCGTTCCTCCAAAAGTCGCTGTTCCCGGTAGGTCAACTTTTCAAAGGCAGTTTGAACCGCTGCCGCCTGAGCGCCGTTCCAGAGGATCGCCGTATAGTCCCAGGAATCGTCCCTCGTTACATCCTCGCCGGTTTCCTCGCCGTCCTCATCTTGCGCCGTGACATAAAGCGAAACCTGACTGCGGTTGAGCCGCGCCACAGTCAGATACTGCTCTGCTGTTTCCGCGGAACAGTCCTCTTTTTTGGCGTACTCGCTGACAACCTCGCCTTTAGATTTGCCTGTTCCATTGTAGAGCCATGCAATACCCCGCACCCGCTTGTATTCGTCCAGAGAGGCAAAGGAGCCGCTTTCCTCCATCATCCGGCATTGGAGCAGAGCATTTCCAATCGCGTGGTGGGCGTATGTAAGGAACTCCGCGCCCTTATACGGATCGTAGCTTTCCAGACATTCCAGCATAGCGAGAACGCAGCTTTGTTTGTAGTCCAGAAACCGTTCCGGGTCATATTTGTCCAGCCCCTCCCGCAAAAGAAAGTTTCTAACCCGTCCATTCAGACGCGGCTCTATGTGGTGCAGGAAGCAGGCGAAGAAACGGAGATCATGCCACGTTTGCGCGGCAACGATATACTCGTTGACCGTATAAAGCTCCGGCGGCGGAGGTGTAAGCTGGTACACATGAGTGACTTCAAACATGGTGAGGCCGTGGGTGTTTCCTTGAAACGGATATTTTGCAAATCTCTCTTTCACAGCCTCACCACCTCCGTCATGTCAAATAGGTCTGCGCCTCCGCCAACAATGCCTCCTGCGTCATTTCCGCTTCATAAGAACCAGCGGCATACTCCCGGTCAGCGATGGCCCGTTCCAGCTTGTTCTTTGCCAGCCGCTTCATCACGGCGGCAGTCTGTTCATCCAGCGTCCCCCGATGCAGTTTCTGGATGATCGTGTTGGTGCGGCGCTCATAGATTTTCTTCAGCGGGTGATCGTCAGCCCGTTCCCTCTGCTCCCTTCCCCGGAGGTTGCCGACCTGACGGCAGGTGCGCCCGCGCTTGTCTCCCGGAGCCAACCCGCCGCAGTATTTTGTAGGCCTCGCGTCCGTAGTCAGGAACCATGTTCCGCAGATGGGACATTTGCGGGGCGCGTGACCTACGCACAGCCCTTCAAACAAGTCGGAGCGGAACATCCCCACAAAAGAGACGTAGTGCATCCGCTTCACAAGCTGGGATGCTTTTTTGCCGGGAATGGTCGCGGCGGCGTACTGAACAGAGGCGTTTGCGAGAGACATCCAGCCGGGGTTTTCTGCTGATAAATCGGGGTCAGCAGAAAAGTATTGCCCGAAGCTGGCAGCATAACCGTCCGGCGTTCTGTCGCTCTCATGCAGCTTCTCCGCAAATGGCAGAAGCTCCTGCTTGAACTCTGCCAGGGAGAACCCCAGGTGCGCCATGACAGGCAATACCCGCAGCAGAGTGAATGCCTTTTGGTATTCCGGCGAAACCACTCCGGCAAGATTTCCAGATTTCGCAAAGTCTGTTGTATTTTGCAGATAGTCCTCCGTAAAAACGGCATCGACATAGTTGCGGACAGTTTCATACTCCAGGCAGGAGAACGGCGGCACATTTCGCAAAAGCTCTACGATCTGAAATGCGCTCTCCCTCGCCATTTCCATCTGCGCCATGTCTGCTTGTCCAAGCTGGAGCGCTCCCATATACAGGTTGAGCGGCACACAGAGTTGGGACAGCTTCGCTATGACTTCATCAGAGAGATTCAGCGCGGCACAGGCCAGCGTCCCGGTCGGCATGGACTTTCCTTCATAGGTCACATTGTCCTGCCAGAAATCCAGCGTTAGGAGCGTGTGTTCAATCAGATTCAAGCGTCTCTCCTCCTGTCATGTTTTTTTGTTTTTCATTATACCACAGGTCCCCATGATTGGAAAGACAGCTTGTCATGTTTTTTGAAACAGGGCTGTCATGCTGTTAGCCTGCTTTTTTCGATTTTGCTCATAACAATAGCAGAGAGCCGTTGACTGGACGCGCCGGGAGCGTACCAGTCAACGGCTCGTTTTTTCGGAAGTCAGAGAACTTCCGAAAATGCGGGAGTGCAGAGGGCAGCAGGCCTTTTGCGCCAAGTCCAGAGCGGCGAGCATCTGGTCAGTGTCCAGAGGTGAAACCTTTGGGCCGGGTGCAGGGTGACAACGCCTGCTCCGGTGTCCAGAGGGTGAAACCCTTGGCCCAGTAAAGTGATGCTCTGCGTCACTTTATACTGGGTTATTATCTGGCGCAAAGCACTCAGATTCGGCGGCTTCGCCGCCCTGACCACTCTCGGAAAATCAAAAAAACGAGAAACAGGAAGGAGAACAGAATGGCAAAAAGACTGACCCGGCACAACGGACGAGCCGGGAAAAGCGGTGTCTACAAATCAACGCACAATGACAGAACCTTCGATACCGAACACGCTGACCACATTGACAGTGAGCGGATTTCACAGAACATCTATTGGGATTGCTTCCGGGGCGCAACCTATCCTGCCCAGCAGGACGGTGAGGTGTCCTTCGCGGATGTGGAACGGGCCTTTTATCTGAACCGCTACTCTGATTACCTTGACGGCCAGCATGAGCGGAATGCCAAACGCCGCCACTCCGAGCGTGACCGGAGTGTGGATGATCTGCTGGCTGACAAACGCTTCTGCCCGGAGGAGACTATTTACCAGATTGGCACGATGGAGGACTCTGTTTCCCCGGATGTGCTTCTGGAAATTGTCGGAGAATTTATGATGGAACTGGAGCGGCGCTTTGGTGAGCATATCCATGTCATTGACTGGGCGCTCCATCTGGACGAGGCCACGCCCCATATCCATGAGCGTCACGTTTTCGACTATGTGAACCGGTATGGTGAGGTGGAGCCAAAGCAGGAAAAGGCACTGGAGGCACTTGGCTTTGAATTGCCTGATCCTGAGAAAAAACAGGGGCGCACCAACAACCGGAAAATGGTCTTTGATGCAGTCTGCCGTGTCATTCTTTTTGATATTTGCAGAAAACACGGTCTGGCGGTGGAGGAAGAACCTGACCCCGGCAACCGTGGGCGCAGCTATCTGGAGAAGAACGACTATATCATTCAGAAACAGAAGAAAGTGATTGCAGAGCAGGAGGCAGCGATTGAAGAAAAATCACAGGAATTGGATTCCGTGTCGCTTCGCTTGGCGGATGCCGAGGCATTGATCGACGAGGTAACAGAGATCGCCTATGACAAGGCCGTGGAGCTTGTGACCGATGCCGTCCGCGCCGAAACGCAGTTGCAGGACGAGAAGATCATCTCCGATTACAAAGACTGGTGTCTGGCCCCAGAGCGGCGCTACTCCCCGGCGGAGAAAGGGCTTATCGGCAAGGTGCTGGGAAAAGCACAGGAGCTGATCCACAAAGCCGCTCATAAGGTGCTTGCCAGAGTGCAGGCGGTTTTGCGAAAGCCGGAGGTCAGAGCTGTCGCCACCAGACAGATCAAAGAGAAAGCCAGAGAATCCGTCCTTGCAAAGCTGGAACAGGGAAAGGCCGAGGTTGCCAGACGGGATGCGGAACGCAGGACGGCGCAGTCCACAACACGGCACAGCGTAGAGCGGTGATCGCTTTTGCATTGACAGGGGGAATTTCGGTAGCCGCTGCCGAAATTCCCCCTGTCATGTTTTTTGAAACCGGGCTGTCATGCCATTAGCCCGGTTTTTTCAAATTTGCTCATAACCATAGCAGGAGGGCGTGATGGCCGCCCGATTTTTACAGATTGGAGGTATGCGAGAATGAATGAAAATGAAGAATTGCACTCCGGGTTTCCCGACTGGCTGACGGAGGACTACAAGCTCATGGAGCCGGTGTTCTGCCGGTCGTTCCTTCGGGAACATCCCATGCGCTGCATCCGGGGACGGTTCTATACGGTGGACGGGCTGGTGGCGGACGAGAGCGTCTTGAAAAAGGAAATCTACGACCAGATCAGTCCGTGGCTGGAAACCAAAACCGCCCGAAAGGTGGATGACCTTCTGAACGCCCTGCGGATGGCGGCGTACTCCGAGCCGCTGGAACTGGATTGTGACCGTATCCACGTTGCCAATGGCACATTGTTTGTAGAGGGCCGGTTTACACCAGAGAAAACCTACTGCAACAATCGCCTGACCGTCAACTATTATCCTGACGCGCCGCCTCCGGAGAAGTGGCTGCGGTTTCTGTCGGAGCTGCTCCACCCGGAGGACATCCCCACCTTGCAGGAATACCTGGGGTACTGCCTGCTCCCCACCACCAGAGGCCAGAAGATGCTGATGCTCATTGGCAAGGGCGGCGAGGGTAAGAGCCGGATTGGGTTGGTGATGCGCTCCATCTTCGGGGACAGCATGAACACCACCAGCATCCAGAAGGTGGAGCAAAATCGGTTCAGCCGCGCCGACCTGGAGAACAAGCTCCTGATGGTGGACGATGATATGGACATGAGCGCCCTGCCCAAGACCAACTATATCAAATCCATTGTCACATCCGAGTGCAAAATGGACATGGAGCGCAAGGGCGTTCAGAGCTACCAGAGCCAGCTTTATGTGCGGTTCCTCTGCTTTGGCAACGGAGCCTTGACCGCCCTCCATGACAGGTCTGACGGTTTCTTTCGCCGCCAGATTGTGCTGACCACAAAGGACAAACCGGCAGGGAGAGCGGACGATCCGTTTCTCTCGGACAAGCTGATTGCGGAGCGCGAGGGTATCTTCCTCTGGTGTCTGGAAGGGCTTCACCGCCTGCTGGTCAACAATTACCGCTTCACCATCAGCGACCGGGCCAGGGAGAACATTTCTGTTGTGGTCAGAGAGGCCAACAATATCGTAGACTTCCTGGCCTCCGCTGGATATGTCCAGTTCAAAGCGGACAGCGAGGCCGCTACCCGTGACCTCTACGCCGCCTATAAAGTCTGGTGCGAGGACAACGCCGAGAACCCGCTTTCCCCCAAGAGCTTCTCCGGCTTCATCGCCCAGAGCGCCGACACCTACCGGCTGGAGGCCACCAACAACGTGTATATCGGCAGCGGCAAACGGTGTCGGGGCTATCTGGGAATTGAGGTCCTGATAAGGCCGACTGCATTATGAACAGAGAAATGAAATCATCCGTACATGCGTACACGAGTACACAGCCCCTTGTACCGATGTACGCATGTACGGATAGTTTTGAGTTTACCCCTATTCTTTATAGGCAGTCACGTCCGACTACCCTTGAAAAAGCTGGGTGAAATTCTGTCCTTGTGATTTTCGTAAAAATTATCACGCATCAGCGTATGAATTACACCTGTTCGTGATTTACGGAACCGTGATACCGCTTTGTGAGCAAATGAACAAGTCCACGGTTTCAATGGAGGTCATACGAAATAGTGAAGTGGATAATGGCCTCTTGTGAACTGGGCTTCATGATAGCAAAACTGAGCCAAAATCGCAACCCGTAAAATCTTCATCATACCGTGAAACTGATTTGCGGCACAAAGAACTAAATTCATCAGAAAGTGAGGAAAAAAGAATGAAATCCAATATGAGAAACGAAATCAAGGCGTATATCGTGCGCCAGGGGATGACCATGCAAGAGGTGGTGGACGTACTCTCCGATGTGTACGGCTGGTCGGACAGTGTGTCCAATCTGTCCAATAAGCTCCAGCGGGAATCCCTCCGCTACAAGGAGGCTGTTCAGCTTGCCGATGCGCTGGGCTATGACATTCAGTGGGTCCGGCGTAAGCACGACTGACCCACAAACTACGAATTATGGAGGTACTATGACGAAAAACTTTGAACTGCTGACCTTTGAAGAACTTCTGAACCTGCCCATCGACATTGAGAGCTGCTTTGACCCTATCTTTGAACCGCCTGCCGACTTCGTTGAGGAATGGCGCAGAAAGCGGGAACAAGAGAACCCGTTCTCCTGCACAGTGACCCGCAAGATCGGCAATACCTGGTATATCGTTGAGACGGAGTGCGCCGGGGATGAGCCGCTTCCCAACCTGATGCGTCGTATGATTTTTTCGGATAAGGAGGCGGTTTGATGTCGACAAAACGGGAAGATCATGTTATCATAGAGCCATGCACTACGGTACTGTCGGCTGACCCACACAAGAAAGGAGACAACAACGTGGATCAGCAGAAAATCACGATTTTGTACTGCCGCCTCAGTAATGAGGATGCCCTTGACGGGGAGTCAAATTCGATTGCCAATCAAAGGGCTATCTTGACCCGATACGCCGCCGAGCGTGGCTTCACAAACACACGCATTCTGGTGGACGATGGGTACACTGGAACGAACTTCAACCGCCCCGGCGTACAGGAGGGGCTTTCCCTGGTGGAACAGGGACTGGTCGGCACATGGATTGTTAAAGACATGAGCAGATTTGGCAGAGATTACCTGCAAGTGGGCCGGTATACGGAAATCGTTTTTCCAAGCTACGATGTCCGCTTCATCGCCGTCAATGACGGAGTGGACAGTGAACGGGGAGATAACGATTTCACGCCGTTTCGTAATCTTTTTAACGATTTTTATGCCAAAGATACCAGTAAAAAGGTTCGCTCTGTTCTGAAAGCCAGAGGCACCAGCGGCAAGCACATGGGCAAACCGCCCTACGGCTACCGCTTCGACCCGGCCGACCGTAACCACTGGATTATTGACAAGGATGCCGCGCCGGTGGTCAAGCGTATCTTTGACCTGTCGATTGCTGGAAAGGGACCGAGCCAGATTGCCCGGATTCTGGAGGCGGACAAGGTTTTGACCGCCAAGGCGTTGTACGCCCAGCGGAAGGGTGGTCTGTTGCCGGAGCGTCCCTTTCATTGGATGGAGCAGTCGGTTGTCGGCATTCTGGAACGGATGGAATACACCGGCTGCGTCTGCAACTTCAAAACCTACTCCAAGTCCTATAAGCTCAAGAAACGCATCCCCAACGCCAGTGAGGATATGTTCATTCTGCCCGACACACAGGAGGCCATCGTGCCGAAAGAGCAGTGGGACAGGGTGCAGGAGCTTCGCCAGCACAAGCGCCGCCCCGTCAAGGGAGAGCGTCAGGGGATGTTTGCCGGGCTGGTAGTCTGCGCCGACTGCGGGAGTAAGCTCCACTTTGCCACCTGTAAGAACTTTGACGGTAAGCAAGACCACTATGTCTGCGCCAAGTACAAGAGCGGACGGGGAACCTGTTCGGCGCACTATATTCGGGAGGATGTTCTGCGGGATGTGGTGCTGGAGCGTATCCGGGCCGTGACGGAGTATATCCGGGCCGATGTGGAGGGCTTTCAGGAGGACTGGCTGATGTGCCGGAGAGAGGAACAGGAGAAATCCATCCGGGAGGACAAGCGGCGGCTGGAGAAAGCGAAGAAGCGTCTGGGGGACATCGACAAGCTCATCACCCGTATCTATGAGGACATGGTACTCGGCAATCTGAGCCGGGAGCGTTATCAGAAGATGCTGGAAGGCTATGAGGCGGAGCAGGCCAGTCTGAATAATGAGATCATCGGTCTGGACGATTGGGTGGCGACCCGTGAGGAAATGGAGGACAGTGTTGACCAGTTCCTCGCCCTGCTGGAAAAGTATGTGGACATCCCTGAGCTGACCCAGACCATCGTGAATGAGTTCATCAAGCAGATCATCGTCTATGCGCCGGACAAGTCCAGCGGCAAGCGGACGCAGAAGGTCAAGATCGTTTTCAACTTCCTTGAGGAAGTGGAAGTACCGGAAATCAGCGAACCTGTTATTACAAAAACCACCTATGGACGCAGAAAGACGGCGTGACACACGGTCACGCCGCCCTCTGCGGCAAATAGTTACTTGTCACTATTAAGCCTTGTATTTACAGTGTTCCTAATAGGAAGTAATCATACTGCTTTCCAATCAGAAACTTTTTCTGTTCAGGTGTCAGATTCCGACGACCCAGCTGATGTTTGCAGATCCATGCAAGAACATCTTCACGGGTTTCGCAGGTGCAGGAGATCGAGCGGGTGGTATAAGGGATTTCTGGGTGCTGCTGGAGAATTTTATAGCGATTGTGGCCATCAACAAGAATGTTGCCCCAGACAATCAGGGGAGACAGGACTTCACCCTCTGAAAGGATGTTTTCTTCCAGTTGCTGAAATTCTTCATCGGTCAATGCAGGAATCTGAGATTGAAATTCGGAATCAATGATAAATTCAAACTTGTTTTTCTTCATAGGCAAAATCTCCTTTCAAAAATTTATTGGTAGTTCAGCCGTTATCCCCGCATGGATTTCCTGCCCCCTTCCGGCGGCGTCTTCCGGCTCGCTCTTGTGAGATCACCGCCGGGTATTCCATGCGGACGGTCATTTGGTTCTCAAGGTTCAATGATAGATTTGAAACTAGGCTAACACATTCATGGGAGATTTTTTAGGACACATTATGTCTGGTTTTTACGAAAGTTGATTTGAATTTCTGCTAAAAATCGGACATTCAATGCCTGAACTGGTGTGAAAGCAATGAAGAATGTGCTTCTGTGGGCTTAGTGTATCACATCGTAAATTTTGTTTTTAGGAACTGGTAGTTCCGGTTTTTAAGGGATATGAAATGAATTTCAAGGCAAAATCGGAACTACTGGTTCTGGTTTTTCGTATCAACGTGATTTCAAATTTTGGGTGCCGTTCTCTCTGCACGGACTTCCTACCCCCTTCCAGCGGCGTTTTCCGGCTCTCCCTTGCAGGGTCATGGCCGGGTATCCCATGCAGACGGTCATTCGGTTCTCAAGGTTCGATGAAGGCTTGTAGAAAGCCTATCACAATCAAATAAGTATTTTTAGGACGTATCAGGTCCGGTTTTGAGGGAGAAAACCGGACTTGGGAGGTCCGGTTCTTGTGAACGGCTCTGGATAGAGCATACCATAAAATTGCTCGATTTTTTAGGAAGTAATACTTCCGCTTTTTGCCTTCAAAACCGGAAGTAATAGTTCTGGTTTTGTGCAATATTGAATGAATCAACGACGATTTTTCGGAAACGATTTTTTCTACAAGAAATTTGCTTATTCAGCGTCTGTTAAGATACGCAGTCGGCACAGTTTATGTGCTGAATATCGGGTTTTGGCGAAGTCCAACAATCGTTTTTGAAGTCGGATTTGTAAAATCAGATTTAAAAATCGTGAGTTGGTACCAACTCGCCCTGCTTGCTGCGGTTGCAAACTCGAAAATTTTTGTGCAGAAAAATAACCGTCCGCTTCAAGTTGAACTTGAAAACGGACGGTCCTGATTGCAAAATGATTTTCAAATTTGGGAAGCACGTTGAGAGGTTTCATAGCATCCGCAAGCAGGGCAGACGTATATACAACGTCTGCATCTGCAAGCAATGTGTCTGTCTATACAAACACCATTTGCGTTGCAAAACGCTTGTTAGGGAGCACCCAAACCCTTGAACTGCATCGTGCCGATGCAGGCTGATAAAGGGGCAAAACAGACAAATATACAGCGGATGCTTTGGTGAAACTGCGATGGTTTTGAATTTCTATTTCATTGATTAGCGATTAGTGGTAGAATCATATTATGACTGAAGTGAAACTGTAGATGAGGGACTATTATGGCATCATTAACTCATGTGTGCGTATGGTCGAAAAACGGTTGGAAGCGTATAACGCCAGAAGAAGTTGCAAGGGAACATTCTCGTGGTGGGGTTTCGGCCCGCAGCGGTATTTTCATGTGCTCGTTGTGTGGTCAATATGTTACATTTTTCAACGGAAGAGTACAAGCTCCGCATTTTCGCCATAGTTCAGCAGAAGCGGATAAGAGCTGTCCGGAACGTATGTATGTCCACGGATACGACTATACATATGCGGCAGGCGAGCATGAACTTCCAATTCGGATAGTCAATGTTACAGACTATGGGTTTGAATTTGAGTTGGGCCTACTTGCTGTTCCAAGGATAGTTCTGAACCAGCAAGAAAAAAAGAATGTCACGGTCATTCCATCTGATAAAGCAATGACACCGTTCGTATACTCGTTTGAACGCTTGAATGCGGAATCTATCACCTATGTTTCGATAGGAGAGTACCCTTGTGAAAGTTATACTGTTATATCGTCTGATGAAATAGAGAAAACCTATTGGCCCCGAGTAGTGGAAGGTATAAAAAGAAGTGGTTCGCTCTTTAGCGGAGAAACAGGACGGATGCTTACAGATGATGCAGATGTTGTAGTCGGAAAATGCTACTATTTGCTTTCCACAGGATGCCTGGATGATATTTACAATGGAATCTCAATAAAGACTGTTCTGAAGAAGAGTGCCTCATGGACAACATGGTATCTATCGGAAGTTTTGGTGACAGATTTTACAGAGTCGGCAGCAGAGTTCTTTCTTAATTACCATTGCCGTCTCACAAGTGAACCGATTTCAATTCAGCCGATTTGGCCAGTCTATGTGCAGTCGCCATATATTATCCAAAACTCAGGGGAAACAACATGGTTTCATATTCGAGGACAAGGCGTTCAGAGTCAAGGAGAAATTGTTACAAAAACCTATCCAGCAGCACCAATGCTGTATTATACTTCGGATGAAGGTAAGGTGTGTTCGATTGAAATCAATGAGCGACAGCAATTGATTTCAACAGGGCGAGCAAAGGTGCTGGAGTATACATATCTTTGGAAGAAGGAGCTAAAAGAACGCTCAGGTAGACCGATAGTGACTATCACTGATGTCCAAGGGAATGCTTTGAAGTCCGGTTTGGAAAATGAGCTTCCGGTAAATCACAGCATACGGATACTTGCTCCATTTGACGGTGTGGTTCAAATCAAGAGGAATGGATATGTTATTGAAAAGATTCTTCTGAAGGCGGAAACAGCCATCGAATATAGTAATGTGCAGTATGGCATGAAAATCAGCGTCCTTCAAGGACTTGATATTATTTGGAACATAGAATATCAGCGTTTGAGTAGAACGGTCAGTTCTTCAGATGACTTACATGTTGTACATGAGCTGATGAGTGCTCGTGGGGCAAAAGTGCCGGTTTCACATACATTGGGCGCAACATTGTCTCTGCTGAAAAATTATCCGGAAACAAAAAAATGGATTTCTCAAAAAATACGAAGTGGCCACATAGAAGAAAATGCACTTGTATACTATAAGCATTTCATTAGATCGTTGAAAACGAAAGGGAAGGAAAAAAGATGAACTATCTTGAAAGACTATCATCAGGTGACGTAAAAACAATTTGTGAATTGATTGGACCGAGAGAACTAAAACAGAATTTTCGAGCAAATTCAAATGGTTTTAATACTATAAAACCGGGCTTTCGGCCAAATTCTCTTTCAGATGAAATGGCTGTTAGCCTTACAGCGCAAAATGTGACGATGCGTTTTATATCCAAATTTCTGAATGAAAAAATTCAGTCCATGATGGATAAAATCGCTAGTGAACAGGATAAATTGATTTCACAAGGGGTTCCATCGGATGGAGCAAGAGTAGTAGCTCTGGCAAACAGCTCATTTTCTAATAATATGGAGCTTTATTTTCGTTTGGAGCAACCAGTGCGGTCTTCAGAGGAAATAGGTGCGTTAAAAATCGCTGTACGTCTTGTGAAAGGAATGTGCCAAAACGAATCCAATAGCGTGCATGCTTCTAAAGCGGCGGATAATTTGGAGGAAGATGCTTTACGGAAAGAACTTGAAGCGCAAAAGGAATATGCACAGAAAAAGATTCAACAACTCCAAGGACTTCTGAAGGATGTGCAGGCCGATGTGAATGAAAAACAGGACAATATTATCCAGCTGCAAGCAGAAAAGAAAAAACTTGAAGGAGAACTAAATGCTGGACAAAGTGAACTTGCAAAATACCATAAATTGGAGAAATATTCTGTTAGTCAGAGTGATATACAAGAACAAAGTATGTACCCATATTGTTCGCTTTGTCGGGTCTATTGGTATGATGGGAAAATGCGGTTAAAGCGGCTATCGGACATCGAGAACAATGAAGTCCTTGATAAATACTGCGAAATCTATCCATATCAGAAAGAACTGTTTACAAATCAAAAAACAAACGGATTTCCGGAAAACTATGTTGGTGTTTGGAACTGGCGTACAATTCCAAATATAAATGATCCGAGTCGTGATTACATCGAATCTGAATACAATGCATTTTATCAGCCAACACAGGTCATCATTCTTAAAGAATGCACTTCTATTGAACAGATCGTCAAGAAACTAGTGATGGGCATTTCTGAAAAAATGTACTGTAATGGCGCCCTTTTTGCATATTGGAACGGCCAAAAGTATGAGGGTGTACGTTGCAGGGAACAAGACCTTGATATTGGGGCAGATAGGCTTGCATTAAGAGAAAATACCCTTGAATTACCTGTTTTTGAAATCTTCCCTTCAATGCTTTATCAAGCGGGAGAATGTCAAATTTGCAGCGTGCTAAGCCTTGGTATGCCTTGTAGAGTTGTAAAAGTTAAAGAAGCTGTGGAGATTCTGAAAACTCTGCTGCGAAATCGACTGACATGGGCTACTTCTAAACAGAAGGGCATTACGAAGGCGACTCATCAGCAGATCGTAGCATATTTACAGGAACTTCCGGACAAAGACTTTGTGCAAGAACTCTCTGAACAGTGCAATTGTACCGAGGTCGATGCGCAGAAACTAATTCAAGAGTTCGTACAGGAGGCCGATGCTTATCTCTCAGCATCGGACGTCGAAGATGAAACGTTACGTCAGATTATTCTGAGAAAACCGGAATTGGAAAAACGTTGCAAAGAGCTGCTTACAAAGGAATGGGCGGAAGATAATGATGAAAAACTCCGTGAAGCGGAGAACTTTTTGCAGCAAAAAAAGGATGAAGCAGAGAAGGCAAAAACACGATTCGATCAACTTAACTCAGACTATGTGACGCTGGAACAGAAGCTGAAAGAATCGAATAATGAATTAGAAAAACGAGAGCAATTAGCAGCAGAAGTCGAACAACGTGTGGCGGACAGAATTGCAAAAGCTCAAAAGGATGCAGCAGATTTTATCGCATCACAAGCATTTTTGCCACAGAGCAAAAATGTAAACGATCAAAAAGTGAGTGAAACCGCTGCATTTGTATCTGGAGAAACACAGGGAGAAAACCTTGTGGTGCTTAAAATCCTAGATGATGTAATGGAGGAGCTTGCGTATAACTTGAGGGATGCAGGTGTTCAGGAAAAATATACAAAAGCGTTGGCCGCATATCTCTGTTCGGCGTATCGACATCATATCCCGGTGTTGCTTGCAGGCCCGAATGGATTGGGAATTGCACAGGCATTTTCAATGACGTTGTTTGGAAAATCTGCCGCTATCTTATCCTGCATGGGTGAGTATTCAGAAGAGGTTTACGACGTATGTGAAGAATCGGATGATGAAGTGGTAGCAATCTTGAATCCATTCTGTGTGGGTTGGACGCAAAGGATACCGCTTTTCGTGGGAGAAATTTCCAAGTTTTGTTTTCTGATCACGCCCTATGTAGAGGATTTACAGGTGGAACCATTGGGGATGCTGAACTATCTTCTTCCATTGGCAACAGAGTTCTTTGTTGATAAAAGACCGACTGGTATGTATCCTCCAAATAAACTTGGTATGGATTTTAGTGAACTTCCGGAACAAAAAATGCGGCGGTTTAACGAAAAATTCTTGACGAAATTTGGTTCGCTTGCAAAGAGGAATCTCTGGGAAATCTTTGCAGATATGGAGTATATGCTGAAGGATGATTCAATAAAAGAAACAGCAAATAGCTATTTGTTTGGACTTCTCCCATTTGCGTGTTTTGCAGGAAAATTTGATATGCTCCTAGAACAACTTGAAAAAGATGTAGACAAGCTGCCTAAAGATTTTTATAAGATGCTTCATGATTATCTTGGTGAGGATGAATGAACAGAGAAAACGATTTAATTTCCATTATGGCGGGAAGATACCAAATTGAAAGGGGTACAACCGAACCTGTTGAACAATGGCAGATGCGTGTGATTTATAGCGTGCTGGGACAAATGGCGTATGCTTCTCTTTGGGATAAAACGGAAGATGACCAGCCGATTTCAGTGGTTCATTTCAAATCTCGCATGAAGGATCTTCTGGAAAGCTACTGTGGAATATTCAACGGTCTTAGAAAGCTGTTTGGGTATAACTATGAAAATCTGCTGGAAGAAATCTATAACGTACAACTTGAAGGTGGAAAGATATATCATTCAGCGTATAGATTAGCTCCGGCGAGTTATTCAGCTTCAGCGGTAGACGATGTTCTTTTTGCCAGAGGTATGGCACCCGATGAACAGCAGTTTGTCAGTGGACAGGGAACATATTTACTTTCATCCGATTTTCAGGAATCAATCCCTTTGCTAGAGATGTTCCAACTGCCAGATCAAACATTAACTGAAACATGGCGGTATTTGGTTAAAACGGCAAAATGGAATCAATTTTGCCCAAATGACACTACGGAATTTTTGCGGACAGACCCGCCGTTCAAATATGGATATTGGCAACGGGAAAAGCCTGTGGCACAAGAAGTGACGCTTATCAGAATGGGGATGAATGGAAATAGATTCTATTATCTGTATCAAGAAAAAGGAGGACAGGCATTTGTTAGTCAACTTCCAGTATGGATGACCGAAGATCATTTTTATCGCAGAGTATCAAATGCACTGCTTTCCGCAAAACAATCTTTACCGGCGGCAACATACCATGAGGACGGGGCGATTGTGATGTTGAGGCTACAGTATTTGCCGGCGGTGGAAGAACTAAATTTGATAAAGCTTTATAGTTGGCCGACATCCTGTATTGAATTGCCCCATGATTTCAATCGCATTTTTGCAAAAGATGTATTTTATGCTATAAAAAAGACACTTGAGGCTATTGGGTATCAATTTGTAAAGGAATGATAAAATGTCGAACGGCGCAAATTCAATTCATAAAAAGCTTCGTCATGATTTGGAAGACTACATAAAGGCACAGTACTTTGGAAAATCTCCACTTCTGCTTTCGGCGGTAGGACAACACCTGGATGATGAGGGCTTATTATATCAAAAGCCATTTATTGAGTCGTCCCCGGCGTACAAAAGCGTTAAGGATGGTATCCAAAAGGCTAAAATTCCGGACTGGATGAAAAAGTATTTTTCTGATCTTTCAGATGCAGGTGTTGGTGTGTACCCTACACCGTTTGTTCATCAGGTTCAGGCCCTTGAAAATGCCGTTCAAGGGCGAGACTTGTTCGTTTCCACAGGTACTGGTTCTGGTAAAACAGAGTGTTTTATGTGGCCGTTGATGGCAAAATTGGCGACAGAGGCAAAGGATAATCCGGATACATGGAAAATGCGAGGTGTTCGCACGATTGTTATGTATCCGATGAATGCGCTTGTTTCGGATCAGGTGAGCCGGTTGAGGAGATTGATTGGCGATCCGGAAGGAAAATTTCTAAATGTCTTTCGCTCGACCTGTGGTGAAACTGTGCGTCGGCCACAATTTGGTATGTATACTGGTCGAACGCCATATCCCGGAAACGAACCTGTAACCAGTGAGGATAGAAAACTGGAAAAAACGTTGGCACGAATGTCTTTTCCGCAGACAGATTCTGAAAAAAGCTTTTTTGAGGCACTTCGCCACGAAGGTAAAATTCCGGCAAAGATGGATATGCAAACCTTTTTAGAGGGGTTACATAATGGTCGTCATATTCCTGATGCGGAAGATGCAGAGCTGATTACTCGATTTGAAATGCAGAAATTCTGCCCGGATATTCTGATTACGAACTATTCTATGCTGGAGTATATGCTTTTACGTCCGAGGGAAGCGAAAATCTGGCAGGATACAAAAGAGTGGCTTGAAGAAAATCCATCGAACAAGTTGTTATTCGTGATAGATGAAGCCCATATGTACCGGGGGTCATCTGGCGGCGAGGTGGCACTTTTAATTCGAAGACTGTTTCATAAATTGGGAATTACAAGAGATCGGGTACAGTTTATTCTTACAACAGCCAGTATGCCAGATCGAGATCAGGAAGATAAAAATGCTGTTTATAAATTTGCACAAGAATTGACTGCGGCAGATACCACTGTGGAGTTTTGTTATTTGACGGGCGAAAAAGAACAGGCTGATACGGTTGAGCTTCGTTCGATACCATTGCAAAGTTTTCAGAGCGCAGACGCTTCTGCGTTTGAAGAAAATGAATTGGTATGTTTCCAAGCACTTAATCAGTTTTGGAGTGGAGTAGAAGGCTCTACTGCACCCTTTACAGATATGGCATCGGCGTGCCAGTGGATGTACGATAATTTAATCGCTTATCGGCCATTTCATACGCTGATTTCAAAATGTCGGGGCAATGCGGTATCGTTGGCTGAACTTGCGGCAGAAGCATTCCCAGATGTCGGAGAGGAGGAAGCTCTGAATTATGTCAGCATTCTACTGGCAATCGCACCGCTTGCCAAGAATGAAAAGGGGGCAGTTCTATTCCCAGCACGAATGCACATGCTGTTCAAGGGTATTAAGGGAGTCTATGCCTGTGCCAACGAAAACTGTCCACACTCACATACAGATGGAGCCCTTACATTGGGAGAAATCTTCTGGGCGGACGGTCATTTGACCTGTCCTCACTGTAATAGCGTTGTATATGAATTGTACAATGATCGTCGCTGTGGGGCGTTGTTTTATAAGGGGTATGTGTTAGGAAATGCACTTGAAACGCATCAGAGAACGTATCTATGGCATTATTCTGGTCAGGTTCTGGATTTACAGATGAAGGAAGTGCATCTTTATCTGCCACCGGAGGATTATAAGATTCCAGATAAGCAGGGAAAGAACGTAATCCGGCCGTGTTACCTTGACATAAAGAATGGATTTATCAATTTTCGAGATGATTCAGATGACGGAAAACCCAATGTCCGGAAATTATACTATTGTAATTTTGCACAAAAAAATCGGCCACAGATTTTAACGTTTCCAACTTGTCCGCATTGCAGGCATCAATTATCGTCCTCGCAGATCACATCTTTTAGCACAAGGGGCAATCAGTCCTTCTATAACTTGATAAAAACGCAGTTTGAGCAGCAACCTGCTGTCAGCGGAAAAGATAACGATCCGGAGCGGCTCCCCAATGAAGGGCGAAAAGTGCTCCTTTTCTCAGATAGTCGTCAACGAGCGGCCAAACTTGCTCGTGATATGTCAGACTCTTCTGACATTATGGCAGCGCGCCAGCTTTTTGCACTGGCAATTCATGACATGGAGCAGTCTGTGACGGAACGTTCCATGAATGAACTTTACGATTATTTCTGCTTGGCTGCTGGACGAAACCACGTTCAAATTTTCCATGAACCGGAACGAGAGAAGTTTCGACAGGATTGTGAAGTGGCATTAAGCAACCTTGAGCGGAGTTCTCGTCGGCATAGAGAATATACGCCGCGATTTTCGATTGTAAATGCGCCGGATCAGATGAAAAAAGATCTGCTGCGCTTATTTGCAGGTGGGTACAATACGCTTTATGATTCCGCAACCAGTTGGATTGAACCAACCGAGATGGCTTTAGTCGATAGTACAGACGAGCTTGATGAAAATGGTATTACGGTAACAGAGGACGAATTTCTTGAGATATTTAATGCATGGATGACCTCGGTTTGCGATGATGCAACTGCCTTGGGGCATACAATCTCAGATGAAATCCGATTGGAAGTTCGTCGTAGTTTTGACTTTTATGGGTTGGCAAAAGAGTGGAACTTCTCAAAGGCTGTTCAGGGAATTATGGGATGGAAAGATTCTTCTCAGGAGATGGCTGTATGGAAACGAGTACTAAAAAACAATTTTTTGGATACGGCACAGCCAGACAACGGAAGACTGTATGTTGATCTCTCGCGTGTAAGGCCGCGTTTTGATGTATCACATGCTTGGTATCGGTGTGAGCAGTGTTCGGAGATAACACCGTATCTGTTGCGTGGAAAATGCCCTAGTTGTGGCTTTACAGGTGTTCATGTTTTGAGCGATACAGAATATCAATCTCTTGATTTTTGGCGTAAACCTGTATCGGATGCACTGAGCGGAGACCGGATTCGTGTAATTGATACGGAAGAACATACGGCGCAACTTTCTCATAAAGATCAGAGAATGGATTTATGGAGCCAGACAGAACATTATGAGCTTCGCTTCCAAGACTTGATTCAGGAAGGGGAAAATCCAATCGATATTTTGAGTAGCACAACCACAATGGAAGTGGGCATTGATATTGGCTCACTAGTTGCCGTTGGCCTGCGCAATGTTCCCCCAATGAGAGAAAACTATCAACAGCGTGCTGGTCGAGCGGGTCGTCGGGGTGCCAGTTTGTCTACGATTGTTACATTCTGCGAAGATGGTCCGCATGATACGCTTTATTTCAATAATCCGGTGCCTATGTTCCGTGGAGATCCAAGACGCCCGTGGATAGACATTCAGAGTGAGAAACTGTTACAACGACATTTAAATATGATTGTGCTACAGGAGTTTCTTGCGAAGAAGTATTCCAGCCTCGATCAAATGACCGCAGTACTTTTTCTGGATGAAGCATTAGATGAGTTTATAGAATATCTGCCGACCGTTGCAATCTCGCAGGGAGATTTGCTTGTGCCGGCGGGAATAAAAGTAGATATGGAGGATTTTCGTAAAGAATTGATAACAAGCCTGAAGTTACTGCAGGAGAAGAGAAATACGCATCCAGAACAATTCGGTGCATTGCCAAATGTTCCGCCTGATAAGCAAAAAACACTGCTTGATGCTCTTTATGAGGAAGGTATCATACCGACTTATTCTTTCCCGAAGAATGTTGTTAGTACCTATATTACAGACATGAGCGGAAAGTTGCGCTATGAGGTGGACCGGGGTCTGGACGTTGCGATCAGTGAATATGCACCGGGACGCTCCATAGTTGTTGATAAGCAAACCTATCAAATCGGTGGACTCTTCAGCCCTGGAAGTGACCGTGTGTATGGTCAGGCGACTACTCCTGCACGGGCGTATATGGACGATGCAAATTATCTGAAGCCTATCCTGACCTGCCCAGAGTGTGGGTGGTTTGGACTTGCGGATGAACGCCCAGATGTTTGTCCTTTCTGTGGAAATCGTGCATTAGAGGAAGGACGACAAATGCTTCGGCCATGGGGATTTGCACCTAAAAATGCAGAAGCAGTTCCGGATGCTCAGCTGGACGAGGAATATTCATCGGTTCAGCCTCCGCTTTATTCTACGCTTCCAGATGCGGAGGACATTCAAGCAATTCCCGGTTGCCAAAACATCCGAATGGCATCTCGCACGAATCAACGAATTATTATGGTGAATCAAGGGGCGAACAATAAGGGCTTTATGGTATGTCCTGATTGCGGTGCGGCGATGCCCGGGGATGATGGAAAGGTATTGAATGGAGTGCAGCGCCCATACAAGTCGAAATATGCAAGAGCGAAATGCAATCATGGTAACGCTAGAAATGTCAATATTGGCTATGATTTTATTACGGACATGCTGGTTTTGGAAATCAAACTTGATGAGCAGAAAATGGATATTCATCGAACAGACAATCCATGGCTGACAAGGGCTGCACAATCACTGGCTGAAGCCTTCCGTTTGGCGGCAAGCAAGGAACTTGATGTTGAGTTCACGGAACTTGTAACGGGATATCGAATCCGTACAAATGCTGCAGGAGCATTTGTCGATGTTTATCTGTACGATAGCTTGTCCAGTGGTGCCGGATACGCAGTCAGTGTGGCGGATAATATTGAAAAATTGCTGAAACAGATTCGGGAACTGCTTGTCTCTTGTGACTGCGGAAGCGCTTGTCATAGGTGCCTTAAGCATTATCGAAATCAATATGTTCACGGTCTGCTTGACAGATTTGCAGCACTGGAACTCCTTGAATGGGGGACTTCAGGAAAGCTGGCAGAATCATTGAGCGTTGAAGAACAACACCGGCTCCTGCTCCCGCTGGAGTCGATTTTGAGAGTGTCTGGATATACGCTTGTTGCTTTAGACGATGGCATATTAGTAAAACGTAAAGGAGGAAGGGAGAAAAAACTTGTAGTTTATCCTGCCATGTGGAAAGAACCGCAGCAGGAAGATACAGTGTATGTGAGCGATGCATATATAAAGTATGCAAAGCCATATGCCGTGCAAAAAATTCTGAATTTTTAATGAAAAAGCCATAATTCGTGAAAGTACTGTACTTTCTACGAATTATGGCTTTTATACAGAAATGAATGGGCGACAAATTACTGAACCACAGAATCAAATAAACCTATTAAAGATACAACATCTAAATAATATTGCTTTATGTCAAGAAATGTCGCAGATGGTTGCCGCCCATGAGCAAACTGGTGACGGTTAGCTACAAGTGAATTTGATGCAGAAATTAGTCTTTGTCCATCTGTGGTTTGAACAGTTACAAGATTAGAAAAAGTTGAACTCCATTGGGGATCAAATTTCTTTAAAAGACTTTTCATGTTATCATATTTGGCACTATTGGAACCTTGGCGTATTGTGGAATCTAAATATGTGTCAAGGCGAGGATTACCCAGTTGTGAGAAATGGTCAGCAACAATTGAGCGGTATACAAACTCTACCGTTCCACAAGCACGAATAAGTGCATAATTGGTTAAATAGCAACGTGCTTTATCTAGGGCAGGAAGATCATTGATTCTTGATTCAATGTCATTTAGTTCATCAGTACATTCAGATAACAAATCTTGAAGTTCCTGTTTCATTCTAAAACAACTCCAAATAAAGTGTGGCCAGCAATGGAAATTCGCCTTTTGATGTTTTCAATATCTGTTGTACGTTTACTAATAGATTCTTTGAAACGACTGTCGGCCAAAAGAGAAAGATGAGTTTCTAAAGATACATTTGGAAGGGTGTTTTTTTGAGAAATCGAGAAATAAGCAGATACCATAAGTGAATCAAAAATAGCAGGGTGGAATTTCTTGGAAAACTTTCCGTTAGAGTAATTTTTAAATGCATTTTCTCCAACAGAATTATAGATTGCTTGGATTGTAGCAGTAAATTGACTGCGGTAGAAATCGATATCCTCCGGGGAATCGTTCCTGTGAAGATCCATAAAGTGGTTTAGTGCTTTTTTTAAAGAGATTTGGTTGCTTGTGCTTTTTAATATGTCATCACTTTTCATTATAAAAAAACGAAGAATATACTCAATATCTCGCATTCGGGAATCAACCTGAGCAGAACCAAAGAGTTTTCGCCAGGTGAAGTTCTCGTTTAGTTCAAAAAGGAGTGTATTAAATGAACCTTGATAAACACAGTTTCGAATTTCTTGCGGAGTAAGAGAACGACCACTTGTATTTATACGTTCGAAAATTTGATAAAGACTAGTATCATCGTTTTCTGGCTTTTTCTGCTCAAAGATGATTGCATGGATGGTGGTACTTTTGATTTTTCTTTGATCATCAGTTGATAACTCGGCAAAAGCTTTGTTTCGCCAGCGAAGATTGATTCTATCAGAATTAGCAAGTTTAAAAACTTTATTGTCCGTTGTAAAAATACCGCGTATATAGTCATACACAGTCATAATGCGTTGGTAACCATCAACAATAAGTTTTTGACTCCCGGATTGAGCGAGAAAAATACTGGGAACAGGAAGACCGAGTAGGATAGACTCTATAAAACGACTGGCTTCAATTTTGTCCCATACATACTTTCTTTGGAGTTCGGGCTTAACGAGCTCATTATCATTATACATAGATACGAGTTCACGAAAAGACAAATCGGCACCCCAAGATGAAATATTAAAAAGAGAATCATCCGAATAATCGTCTTCCATCTCAGATTTAATAACTTCAATATGATCTTTTTCAGAAATGGCCATCGTACGCACTCCTTTATAAGTGATAAAAGAATTATCGCAAATATGATTAGATGATTTTGTAGAATTTTAATGCATCTCGAATTGCTGTTTCTTTTTCCGAAGGACATCTGGGTTGGCGATTATAATTGGATTTAGGCTTGTTATAATTTTCTCTCTTTTTTATACCACATTTTTCTTTCACCTGTGCAATATAGAGATTGGATACCTTCAACTGATGGTGTTCCCACACATAATCCCGAATCTCATTGTAGGTCGCCTTGCTTTCCGCAGCAGTCACATCCAACTCGTCCATGCTGACGTCCACTTTGATATGCCGCTCGACATGGAGTTTGGTCAAAAGGAGAACCGCTTCGCAATGTGTCGTCGCTGGAATCGGAACACATGGATTCAGCCTCGTTAGAAGTATGGGAACACAAAACAGCAGGGGAGTGGTTCTCCTTGCTATTCTTGCGAAGCGGCTTGAAATTCTTGCCGTCCACACTGTTTTTGAACCCGGTCTTGTAAACAAAGACAATCATGTAGGGGTCTTTGTTCCCATTACTATCATAACCGCCCACGATTACTTTTTCAACTATACTTTCAAAAATATGTCGGTCAAAAGTGTCCAGAACCTCGTTCTGTTCAAGGGTCTGCCGAAACGTGGCAACACGCTTGCGCATTGTAGATTCGGTTTCGGCTGCATCTTGCAGGCTTTCACACTCTTTCTGCAACTGCTCAATCTGGCTGGACAGGTCCAAATACTTTCGGTCGTAGGTCTCCTTGTCGATGGTATCTTCAAGACGCATATCAACCAGCTTGTTTTTCTTGACTTCCAGAGCGTGAATATCTCTTTCGGCTTTCGCAAGACGCTTGCCCGCGTTGCTTTCAGAAAGAGTTTCTTCTGTCCGTTTCATAAACTCGTCCAGAACATCCTTGTTATTCTGGCACAAGAGGCGATAAGATTCTACAAAAGCCCGCTCAATCGTTCTTTCGTCAACGCCCTTGCTCTCCGGGCAGAACTTTTTTCCTTTTTTGGTGGAAACAACACATTGCCAGATAGCTTTATTATACTGTGAACTGCTATGCCAACTCCTCCTTGTCAGGGTGCCACCACAGAAACCACATTCTATCATGCAGCTAAAAGCGTATTTCCGGCTGAACTTTTCACGTTTGCCGTCCACATTAAGGCTGCGGGGCTTTGCACGCCGCCGCAAAATTTCCTGTGCGGCTTCAAAGACTTCTGCCGAAATAATGGGCTCGTGGTGCTCACGAATATAAAATTGATCTTCCTCGCCGAAGTTGTACAGACGCCGTTTTGAAATAGGGTCAACGGTAAATGTCTTTCCTAACAAAATGTCGCCTTTGTATTTTTCGTTTTTGATAATGCCGATTACGGTACTGTCTGCCCATTTGGGACTGCCGCGTTTGGTTTTATAGCCTAGGTTTTCAAGTTCTTTGGCAATAACCGAACCACCGGCACCCTCCGTGTATCGCTGAAAAATGTAACGGACAACAGCCGCTTCTTCTTCGTTGATGGTGATGGTTTTGTCCGCTGGATTGTAGTCATAACCTAAACAGCCCTGAAACCCGACCAGCTCACCGCGCTGCATCTTCATCTTCAAGCCCTTTTTGACATTTGCAGAAATATTTTCGACTTCCTGCTGTGCAACAGAGCTTAAAATTACAAGGAGCAGTTCACCGTCCATAGTAAGAGTGTTGATGTTTTCTTCCTCAAAAAACACAGCCACGCCTTTATCTTTGAGCATCCGAACATATTTTAGAGTGTCAAGCGTATTTCGGGCAAAACGCGAAATGGATTTGGTAATCACCATATCCACGTCACCGTTCATACAGTCGTTGATTAAACGCTGGAAATCCTCGCGCTTTTTTACCTGCGTACCCGTGATAGCTTCATCAGCATAGATGCCGGCCAAAGACCATTCCGGCTTACTTTTTATAAGTTCGGTATAGTATTTGACCTGCGATTTGTAGCTGTTCAGCTGATCTTCGGTATCAGTGCTGACACGACAATAGGCAGCTACGCGTAGCCTTTTTTCAAAGTTTGTACGCGCTCGTGGCGAGAGTGTGTTGTGCGCTTTAATGACTTCAACATCTTTCATGCTTGACCTCCTTATTGAATGTGTTCCTTTCATTGCGTTAATCATAACGCCAATGCGACACAAAATCAAGAGGATAGTTCGGAAACCACACGATAATCTTTCATTAAGCGCTGTTTGATAAGGGAATACTCTCTATCGGTTATGAGCTTTCTTTCCAACAGCTGCTTCAAAAAAGCAAGCTGAATGCTATAACGTATCAAATTTTGTTCTTTCAAAAATATCCCCCTTTCACAAAATAAAAAATGAGCCAACGGACGGCTGCTGGCAGCAGCCCACGGGAATCTCACCCCTG
>ENA-OYWR01000108-OYWR01000108.1-human-gut-metagenome-genome-assembly--contig:-NODE-108-length-30976-cov-12.796805_pt1 | contig 30976 bp, 26 predicted proteins | sample MGYA00244816_ERZ653408 | MGnify/ENA primary metagenome ERZ653408 (study PRJEB26926, sample SAMN06165138) | human gut metagenome | biome: ENVO:00009003; feature: ENVO:2100002; material: ENVO:00002003... | reverse complement strand
TAGCAATATCCTGGGACCGAACGGTTCCTTTGTGAAGTGGAACACTGAAGAGGCTACCCGTGACGCTCTTGAGTGGGAAAATCAAGGTGAAGCAAGTGACAAAGGCATCACTTTCAATGAAAACCGCGACATGGTGTTCCCCATTCCTTTGTACGAAATCACGATGTCCAACGGTTCCATTACCCAGAACCCGGGTTGGAATTAAACACATTCTGATGAAAACAGATTGTTGCAGGAACTGATTATTCAATAGGTCTTTATATTCTGTCGCGGATAGTTTGCAATGGATTATCCGCGGCAGTTTTTTTAATCCGAAACAATATCATGAATTTGAGACACATTTTTATTCTTCCGGCACTGCTTGCTGCAATGGCTTGCAGCGACGATTCTCCCGTTACGCCGGATACTCCAGACACTCCTGAGGGTCCGGACATTACAAACAGCGTAGAGAAACTGGTGAGCATCGATGCCGGACAGACTTTCCAGACAATAGCCGGCTTTGGCGCTTCGGACTGTTGGTCGCCTGCCTTTGTGGGCAAGTCATGGACTTCGCACCGTGCGGGGATTACGGAACTGCTTTTTTCTTCAGAGATTGTGGGCGGCAAGCCGAAAGGAATCGGCCTTTCCCAATGGCGGGTGAATCTTGGTGGCGGCAGTGCCGCGCAAGGTGAAGCCAGCGGCATCGAGGATAAATCCCGTCGTGCGGAATCCTATCTTACGGATGACTTGACGTACGACTGGACCCGTTGCGAGGGACAACGTTACTTCATGGACCGTGCCAAGGAGCTGGGATGTAACAATTTCGTTCTTTTCAGCAATACACCTCCCGTGCAGTACACCTATAATGGAAAAGGATTTTCCGCCAGAGGGGGACTTTCCAATCTGAAACCGGAGCATTATGGTGACTTTGCAGGATATATGGCCGATGTAGCGGCCCGTTATACCGGTGAAGGCTATCACATAAGCCATATCTCGCCCGTCAACGAGCCGCAGTACAACTGGGACAGCGGTCAGGAGGGCAGTGGCTGGACCAATGACGAAGTGGCTGCACTGGCACGCGAGTTGGATATGTCGTTGGATGACCGGGGGCTTTCCACAGACATTCTCTTGGGCGAATCCGGTGATTGGGAGTATCTGTATAAAGTGAAAGGCGATGCCAACCGCAGTAATGTATTCTCAGCTTTCTTTACACCCGGCTCTTCCGCCTACGTGGGTGACTTGGCACACGTGAAGAATCTCATTTGCGGACACAGCTATTGGACTGACGGCACATGGGACGGTATGCGCAACGTGCGCAAGCAAGTGGCCCAGGCTGCCGGTCAGTATAATCTGGATGTTTGGCAGAGTGAATGGAGTATGCTGGGCGATAATTACAGCAGTTCCGAATTCGTGGGCTACGAGCAGGCTTCTGAGATGGATATCGCTTTCTACATGTCGAAGGTCATCCACAATGACCTCACTGTGGCTGGGGTGTCTTCCTGGAGTTACTGGACATCGATGGATGTTTCCCGTTGGGGGCATAAGAACCGTTTTCTCTTGATTTCGCTGGTACCTGCCGGTGGCGAGTATGGTGATATAGAGCAGGAGGGAAGCTATCAGGCTACTGCCACTCTTTGGGTACTGGGCAATTACAGCCGCTTTATCCGTCCGGGATACCGCCGTATTGCCCTTGACTTGAACGAATCGCGTACTTTTTTCGGTTCCGCCTGGCTTTCTCCCGAGGGGGATAAGGTAGTGGCCGTCTATACAAACATGTCTGATAAGGCGGTTCGCTTAGGTGAAACGCATGTGGGATGGAGCAATGAAGCGAAGTCAATAGCTACTTATACAACTACCGGTAGCAAGAATCTGGTGGAAGGAACGGTGGCGGCAGGCAAGCAGGTGATTCTGGAAGCCAAGAGTGTGACAACCGTGGTGTATAGCCTGAAGTAAGGAATTAGTTTAACTTCAAAGAAAATCTATATGAAAATGTATTTTAAGAATAACAGGACTGCTCTTATCTTTTTGCTGGCAATGCTGGTCGTTGCTCCGATAAAGGCGCAGGTGGCATTTGGCGATGCCGCAAAATTCAATGACGGATGGCTGTTCCGGCTGACGGACGACTCGGCTATTGTCCGGACTGACTATGACGACAGCGAATGGCGGAAGCTTTCTTTGCCACACGATTGGTCCATAGAGGGGCAATTGTCGCCCACACTGGCCAGTTGCACCGGGTACCTGCCGGGTGGGATAGGCTGGTATCGCAAACACTTCAGGGTTGAAGACAACGCAACACGTCATTATATCTATTTCGAAGGGGTATATAACCGGAGCGAGGTTTACCTGAACGGGCATCTGCTTGGCAGGCGCCCCAACGGCTATGTATCGTTTCTTTACGACATGACCCCTTACCTGAAGGAAGGCGACAATGTGCTGGCTGTCCGTGTAGACCATAGCCGTTATGCCGATTCACGTTGGTATACGGGGTCGGGCATCTATCGCGATGTATGGCTGGTGGCTGCTCCCGATACACATATTGCGCAATGGGGTGTGGGCTGGCATGCCGCTTCGCTGACAGACAAGCAAGCCGTCGTTGCGGTCGATGTAGAGGTGGAGAAGCACAAGGCAACTTCCGACAAACTGGAACTGAAGGCTTCACTGTACGATACTGCCGGAAAGAAGGTGGCACAACGCCGTGTGCGTGTTGCCGATGGAAAAGAGGGCATTGCCAAGCAAAGTCTTGACTTGAAAGTGTCCAAACCCCATCGTTGGAATCTGGATAATCCGTATCTGTATACATTGAAAACCGAATTGCTTGCCAATGGCAAACGCATTGACGGCAGTGAGACCAAAGTGGGACTGCGTACGCTGGAATTTGATGCCAACAAAGGTTTTGCCCTCAACGGCAACTGGATGAAGGTAAAAGGTGTATGCCTGCATCATGATGCAGGAGTGCTGGGTGCAGTAGTGCCGCCGGAGGTATGGGAACGCCGCCTGAATAACTTGAAAGGGATTGGCGTAAATGCCATCCGCATGAGCCATAACCCACAAGCCCCCGTTCTTTATGAACTGTGTGACCGCCTGGGATTTCTTGTAATGGATGAAGTCTCTGACGAATGGGAGTTTCCGAAACGCAAATGGGTACAAGGCTGGAATGTGGGTACTCCGAGTTATGACGGTACTTTCGACTTCTTCGAGGAGTGGATAGAACGGGACGTAACCGATATGGTACGTCGTGACCGCAATCATACCTGTATTTTCTTGTGGAGTATCGGCAATGAAGTGGATTATCCGAACGACCCTTATTCGCATCCCGTTCTTGATGGAGCTAAAATCAACCAGCCTATGTTCGGGGGCTATAAGCCGGATGCTCCCGATGCCATGCGCATCGGAACCATAGCAAAGCGTCTGGCTGCCTGTGTACGTGCCGTGGACACTTCCCGTCCCGTGACCGGAGCTTTGGCGGGTGTCGTGATGTCGAACGAGACGGAGTATCCCGATGCTGTGGATGTGGTGGGGTATAACTATACGGAAAACCGCTACGACCAAGACCATGCCACTTATCCGGACCGCATTATCTATGGAAGCGAGACGGGTTCGGGGCTTGATGCCTGGTATGCCGTCCGCGACAAGGATTTCATCTTCGGGCAGTTCATCTGGACCGGTACGGATTATCTGGGTGAATCGGGCAGATGGCCGTCCCGCGGTTTGTACACGGGTTTGCTCGATTTCGGAAGTTTCCCCAAGCCACGCGGACATTTCCGGGCTTCGTTGTGGTGCGAGAATCCGGTCACGTATGCAGGAACATATCCGGTATATGTCAATCCCAAGCATCCCGAGCATGTATTCCTTTCGCCTGATGCATGGGACATCTGGAACTATGACGAGGGGCAGAACATACGTGTGGTGTGTTATACCAATGCTCCGCAGGCGCGTTTGCTGCTCAACGGCAGGGTGGTAGGCGAGATGAAACCTTATGATGAAAAGACCGGCATCATCTACTGGGATATTCCTTTCCGGGCTGGTGAGCTTCGTGCTGAGGGCTGCGATAAGGAAGGAAATGCTTTGTCGAGCTATTCCATCCGGACATCTGGACGTCCTTATGCCATCCGTGCCACGGCGGATCGCACTATTTTGTCCGGCGACCGCGCCACTGCGCACATAACCGTAGAGGTGGTTGACGAAGAAGGTACTGTTGTGAAACTTGGCGACAATGAAATTACGTGTACAGTTGAAGGAGCGGCGCGTCTGCTTGGGCTCGAAGGCTCTGACAACAGTGACATGAGTGATTATACCGATAACCGTCACCGCGTATACCACGGGCGTTTGCTGGCCTATATACAGACTACCGGAGGAGAGGGACCGGTTAAAGTAAAGTTTGCTTCCCCCCTTCTGAAAGGAACTGAAGTAAAGTTTGAAGTAGGGCAGTAGTACACTACTATGGACTTATGTTTGTGCCATCGTATTGGCACAGTCGTGCCAGTACGATGGCAAGGCTGTGCCAGTATGGTGGCACAACTTTGCCAATGCGATGGCACGGGTTGTGCATTTCTTACAGAATGTATTGCACTTCCTTGAACAGATATTCCCGTTCACTTCCTCCTTCATCCTCCAGCACGAACCGTCCGTCTTGCTCTACACGCAGCAACCGGGCAAGGAACTTGCCGTTGGCATCTTCATAAGGGTGCAATCCCCGGCGACGGAAAAGGGAGCGGGCATACCGTGTGGATATCTCGTCGGAGTAGACGGCGAAGTCCTCCATTTGGAGGCTGTTGTAGTAGATTTGTACACGTCTTAGGATATGGGCAAGGATTTCATAACGGTCGTGCTCCTTTCCGGTGATTTGTTTCAGTGAGACGGGGTTGGGAGCATCACTGTTGAAGACTTCCTGGTTGATGTTGATACCGATTCCGGCAATGCTGCGCCTGATATGATGTCCGGAAAGGTCGTTCTCTATCAGTATGCCGCAGATTTTCTTGTCTTTCCAATAAATGTCGTTCGGCCATTTGATGGTGATTTCATCAGACCATCTGCTCAGCTCTTCCTTAATGGCGAGGGAAACGATTTGTGAAAGGATGAACTGCCGGCGGGCTTCCAGAAAAGAAGGGTAGAGTACAAAGCTGAAAAGCAGGTTCTTGCCTTCTTCAGCTTCCCAGGTGTTGCCGCGCTGGCCTTTACCGGCAGTTTGGAACTCGGCAGTCACGGTTGTTAGTTCGGCAACGGATTCTTGCAACTGGTTGCAAAGCTGGCTGAGGTATTGGTTGGTCGATGCCGTCTCGTCCAATGCCACCAGCGGGAACGGGAATGTGTCAGGGCAGGGCTTCATATTCGGTACGCATTTTTTTGGTGAACTTCTTCAATACTTCTTCCACGGAGTGGTCTATCAGTTGCTTCAACAGTTTGTCGTCGACGTTACCGTCAAGGAACACCTGGTTCCAGTACTTTTTGTTGAAGTGATAGGCACCTTCGATGGCAACATAGTGCTCCCGCAGTTCGAGTGCATATTCGGGGTCGCATTTCAGACAAATCTTGTTGGCGCTTTCCAGGTCGATAAGTGCAAACATTTTATCCATGACTTTCATCACGAGCGAGTATTCGTCAAACGGAAAGCATTCCGTGACGGCTTTTTTGCTGAGGCAATATTCGCGGGCGGTTTCGATGTCCATGATGGTATTTACGGTTTTACGGTTTACAATTTACGATTGAAATAACTCTTGCTTGTCAATTTTCAACTCTCAGAACATCGGCGGATAGAAGGCTTCTTTGAGATGCTCTATCCTGAATGCACCCGGTTCGCCTACAGCCGTTATGATGTCGAAGCGGACGGGTGCATCCAAGCAGAAGTGCTTGATATAGGCATCGGCCGCTACGACAATACGTCGTATTTTCTGCCAGTTCACGGCATCCTGCGGCTCAATGTAATCCGTATTGCTACGGGTTTTCACTTCCACAATAATCAGTTCCTTATCTTTGTCGGCTACAATATCCAGCTCAAGGTGATTCTTCCGCCAGTTACGGTCACGTATGGTGTAACCGTTCTGTTCCAAGTATTTGGCAGCGGCGTCTTCACCGGCTTTTCCAAGAATATTGTGTGCACTCATTATTCTGCGTGTCTGGCAGGCATCAGCATACCGTCGTGTCCAGGACGGAAGATAGCGGGCAACTTATAAGTTTTACCATCCAATGTATTGACCACTGCACTGCGCGTTTGGGGGGCTGGATTTGTACCGGTAATCAGTTCAATGGCCTTGGCATACAGAGGTTCTTCATTGTTTCCATAATCTTTATGAATATAGAATACACCTTGTTCGTTATAAGGATTGGTTTCATCCATCAATATATCGGGTTCAAATCCTTTTTCATACTCCCCGAATCCTTTGGCGTTATAGCTTTGGAAGGTGATAGGAACAACACGATATGTGTTATTCCGGACAGTGTACTCCTCATATTCCATACCTACGTTCTTACTAGTGGTCTTTTCACCTATAAGTATTACGTCCAAATCTATTCCTTCTAAGGAATTAATGACGAGTTCACTGGCAGAGGCCGTTCCATTTCCGACAAGGCAGTAGACGCGGGGAAGGTTGAGGCTTCCGGCTGATAAGGAAGTACCCAAGTTGGGATAACTGGAGTATGCAAATAATTCATCTTCCCGTTTGTTATTGAGTTTTGCCATTCTTTCATCATTGTATCGTAAACTGCTGAATACTTTACCTTGAGAGGCAGTACCGGCAATACAAGTTGCTATCAGATTAGCCGACATGGTATGCCCACCACCATTGTACCGCAAGTCCAGAATCAAATCTGTGACGTTCTTGTTTTTAAAATCTTTGAAAACATTGAATAATTCTTGGTCAAAGCCTGCCTCGAACCCAGAATAAACGAGGTAACCGATTCTATGTCCTTCTATATCTTCCTTGACATTACTGAAGATGACGGGGTTGTTGTATGTGGCTTTGGAAGTTATGGTGTATTCCTTTTGCCCGGTAATGGTGCCTCCTTCTACGACATCTTCTGTCAAAGTATAGTTGATAGTTGCATCTGGTGACAATATGTCGTAATAGAAGTTATTAATATTGTTATTATTTATCTTCTTTCCATTTATCAGGCTTATCATTGCTCCTCGTTTGAGTCCAGCTTCGGAGGCCGGTGAATCGGGATATACACCTTGGAGGCAGAAATAAATGGTATTTTCTGCTTGTGTGCCAATGCTTATGGGGGTTATACCGGTGATACCGAAACTATATGCCAGTTCCTTGTTTACAATTTTGGTGGTACGGGTTGAACTAATATTGGGCAATAGCTGGATATAAGAGAAAAGATTATAATATGTCTTGCCGTCGCTACCGACATATGTTTTTTTATCCAATGTATTGGTAGTCATACTTCCCAATGCATCATAGAAGAAGTCTTCATAGCCTTTGTTATGGTCAAGATTCAACGTTTTGTATTCATCGTTCCAGAGATACATTTCCCTCAGATATTCATCAACTTTTGCGTTAATCTCCATATCTTCAGTGGTTTGGGGAACACTGGTCCCCTTTTGTGTAACTTCAAAACTTGCAGGAGAATAGCCGTCTATATTAATGGAAATTCTGGCTGTCCGGTTGGTGGTGGAACTTGTACTTACAGATAATTTCAAGGTGCTTTGTCCTTTTGTACCCGAGGTCGTATTCAGTTTGCACCAATCCGCTCCTGAGGTGACGGAAGCTACCCATTTGGCTGCAGCATTGAAGCTTACAGACAACTCATTATCCTGGCTGATCTCCAGGGATTTTCCCTCTGTCCAACTCTGATTGGTTATGCCGGTATTAAGTTTATTATCGTCATCGTCACTACATGAGATAAAACTTATACTGAACAATGTGAGTAGAAAGAAACTAAGATAATTTACATGTTTCATACCTTTTAAATTTAGAACTCTCCAAAAATACGTTTTTAATTACTAAATTAAAATGTTTTTAAGAAATACTTTAAGTTTACCGGTCAAAAAAATATTTCAGTGCTATTTAAGTGTTTCCGATATAAAAATTACGTAGGTTCGTTTTGTTTTTACAGAAGTAAAAGTAATTTTGCAGGAAATATGAGAAAGAGAGATAAAACGTGTGCGAAAGCAACGCCCGAAGAACCGAAACGCGAGCAGCGCATGGTATGCCTGATGAGCGAGGAAGAGCAGCGGATTGTGGACCGTTATCTGGAGAAATACAAGATAACGAACAAGTCGCGTTGGCTGCGGGAGACTATTCTCATGTTTATCCATAAGAATATGGAAGAGGATTATCCTACTTTGTTCGGTGAGCACGACATGAGGAGGTGAAAATTAAAAATTAAAGGGGGTGGCGTTGGACGATAGCTATTATATGAAGCAGGCGCTTTTGGAAGCCCATAAGGCCGGTGAACGGGGAGAAGTTCCCGTAGGTGCAGTTGTGGTGTGCAAGGACCGTATCATAGCTCGTGCCCATAATTTGACGGAGACTTTGACGGATGTCACCGCCCATGCCGAGATGCAAGCCATTACCGCTGCCGCTGCAACTCTTGGCGGCAAATATCTGAATGAATGTACTCTCTATGTCACAGTGGAACCCTGCGTGATGTGTGCTGGTGCCATTGCCTGGGCGCAGATGGGACGTCTGGTGTTTGGTGCTGAAGATGAGAAAAGAGGGTATCAGCGCTATGCCTCGCAGGCATTGCATCCCAAAACACAAGTAGTAAAAGGAATTCTGGCAGATGAATGTGCCGCCCTGATGAAAGAGTTCTTTGCCGCCAAGCGCAAATAATCTCTAATCCTTTATCCCTAATCTCTACTCTTTGATTTCTTCAAAATCCACATACTCTCCCTCGTCTTTGGAGAACAGTTTCTTGTGGCGGGGGCGTATTTCACCTTCTTCAGTTTGTGCCTCCTCAGACGATTGTCTATTATCATTGTAGGAATACCCTCCCGGCTGGTAATTACCATTTCCTTTTTGGTAGGGACCGGAGTTGGAGGAAGTACGGCGTCCGCCCAATCCGAATATGTTCCGGATGACAGTACCGATAATGCTGAGGCCAATGAGCAGAATGGCAATTATGATGATGAATAAAAATCCTAAAATATGAAACATGGGCTAATGTCTTTTTATGTGTTCGTTTTCTGCGAACTTCAATACAACAACCGTGCCAAAGATTTGTTTATTTACTTTTCCTTGTAATAAGCGAAAGCAGTATATACCAGACGATGATTGCAGAAAAGCTGCAGATTCCCAAGAAGATGAGGAACGGAATGCAGACAAGCAGGAAAATGAAGCTTGTTTTATTGTCTTTCCATGACAGATTCTTGAATTTGAGTGAGAACATTGGAATCTCCGATACAAGCAGCCATGAGAAAAGGCAGACCAGCAGCAACAGATAAACCGGATGGAAATTGCTGCTCACCAGCCAGTCGTGAGCGCCCGTCACCAATGAAGCCCAGAACAAGGCGTTTGCCGGGACGGGAAGTCCTACGAAAGAGCTCGTCTGGCGGGTATCGTTGTTGAACTTGGCAAGCCGCAGTGCAGAGAATACGGACAAAAGAAATGCGAGATAGGGGAAAACGCCGGCCAAGCTTTCCATTGCGCCCGAATAGTCCATTTCCTTGAACAAGGAAAATACAATCAGGGAAGGGGCCACTCCGAAACTGACATCATCTGCCAGAGAATCCAAATCCTTGCCGATAATGGAGTGTGCGTCCAGTGCACGTGCCATCATGCCATCGAAGAAATCGAATACGGCACTGAAGATAATGAAAGCGAGTGCCCATTCATATCTGGCTTCGAATGCCATGACACAAGCAATACACCCGGAGAATAGGTTCAGGCAGGTCAGAGTATTTGGAATATGGCGGGTAATGCAGTTTGCCATTGTTGTTCTTTTATTATTTAAGTTTGGCTATCACAGTCTGATTGCCGGTAGTCAGTTGTCCTAGTTTAACGAATACTTCGGTGCCCAACGGTAGAAAGACATCCACGCGGGAGCCGAATTTGATGAAACCCATATGTTCGTCAATATAGCATTCCTCGCCCGGTTCGGCATAGGTCACGATGCGGCGCGCCATGGCTCCGGCTATCTGTCGTGCCATAATCTCCACGCCTTCCGGAGTTTCTATTACTACGGTGGAACGCTCGTTGTCGGTGCTGGCTTTGGGCAGCCACGCTTTCATGAACTTTCCGTTTTGGTGCCATACCTTCTTTACCGTGCCGTCTACCGGATACCAGTTGGCGTGTACATTGACCAGACTCATGAATATAGATACCATGATACGGCGGTCGTGGAAGTATTCGTTTTCCTCCACTTCTTCCACCACTACGATTTTACCGTCGGCAGGAGCTACCACGACTTTCTCCGTTTCTTGTCCGAACAAACGGATGGGGCAGCGGAAGAAGTTCACGAGTATGCCATATACTATGAGGCTGATGACCGCTACTACGTAAAAAGGAACTTTGCATTCCAATCCGAAGTAAAGGGCAGTGTTGACAGCCAGAATCAGAACCAGGCTGCCTGCCAATGTATGTGTTCCTTCACGGTGTATGCGTATCTTTTTTAATCTTTTTAATCGACCCATGTATATCGTATTTGCTAATTTAGATAGAAATTATCTGCAAAAATAAGCTTATTTTGAAAATCTAACAAGGATTTGGAGAGAGAAATGTGCATGTTGATAACTTTTTGGGAAATATTTTTGTTAGCTGTGATAGAGGTTGTAATTTTAGGCTCTCAATAGAAAGGATATATATGCAAGATTTTGTTCATTTACATGTCCATACCCAATACTCTCTTCTGGATGGTCAGGCAAGTGTCAGCAGGCTGGTTGACAAGGCCATGAAGGATGGTATGAAAGGCATTGCCGTGACCGACCATGGAAATATGTTCGGTATCAAGGAGTTCACCAACTATGTCAACAAGAAGAACAGCGGGCCAAAGGGGGAGATAAAGGACCTCAAGAAAAGGATTGCCGGTATTGAAAGCGGTGAGATAGAGTGTGAAGACAAGGAAGCGGAGATTGCCGATTGTCGTGCCAAGATGGCAGAAGCGGAAAGCAAGCTGTTCAAGCCGATTGTAGGCTGTGAAATGTATGTGGCCCGCCGAACCATGGATAAGAAGGAGGGGAAGCCGGACCAGAGTGGCTATCACCTGATTGTGCTGGCAAAGAATGAGAAGGGGTATCACAATCTGATAAAACTTGTATCGCATGCCTGGACAAGGGGATACTATATGCGTCCGCGTACAGACCGCAGTGAACTGGAAAAGTACCATGAGGGGCTGATTGTCTGCTCGGCTTGTATCGGTGGCGAGGTTCCTAAGAAGATTATCAATGACCAGCTGGAAGAGGCAGAAGAAGCTGTACGCTGGTATAAGAATCTGTTTGGCGATGATTACTATCTGGAGCTTCAGCGCCATAAAGCCACTGTTCCCCGTGCCAACCACGAAGCCTATCCGCTTCAGCAGAAGGCGAATGCCAAGTTGCTGGAGCTTGCCCGGAAATATGACATTAAGGTTATCTGCTCTAATGACGTCCACTTTGTGGATGAAGAGAATGCGGAAGCGCACGACCGCCTGATTTGTCTGAGCACGGGTAAAGATCTGGATGACCCTACCCGAATGCTTTATACCAAGCAGGAATGGATGAAGACAAAGGCTGAGATGAACGCCTTGTTTGAGGATGTTCCCGAAGCCTTGTCCAATACCTTGGAGATTTTGGACAAGGTGGAATATTATTCCATCGACCACGCTCCTATTATGCCTACGTTTGCTATTCCGGAAGATTTCGGAACGGAAGAGGGCTATCGGCAGAAATATACCGAAAAGGACTTATTTGATGAGTTTACCCAGGATGAAAACGGCAAGGTGGTGCTGGATGAGGATGCCGCCAATGCCAAGATAAAGCGTCTGGGGGGCTACGACAAACTGTACCGTATCAAGCTGGAAGCCGACTATCTGGCAAAGTTGGCATTCGACGGTGCTAAAAAGCTGTACGGTGATCCCTTGTCCGACGAGGTGAAGGAGCGTCTGGTCTTTGAGCTGTACATCATGAAGACGATGGGTTTCCCGGGATACTTCTTGATTGTGCAGGACTTTATCAATGCCGCCCGCACACAGCTGGGCGTTTCGGTAGGACCGGGACGTGGTTCGGCTGCCGGCTCGGCGGTGGCCTATTGCCTGGGCATCACGAAAATAGACCCGATTCAATACGACCTTCTGTTCGAGCGTTTCTTGAATCCCGACCGTATCTCTTTGCCTGATATCGATGTGGACTTCGATGATGACGGGCGTGGAGAAGTGCTCCGCTGGGTGACGGAGAAGTACGGGCAAGAGAAGGTGGCGCACATCATTACATACGGCACGATGGCGACCAAGATGGCTATCAAGGACGTGGCGCGCGTACAGAAACTGCCTTTGAGCGAATCGGATCGTCTGTGCAAGCTCGTGCCGGATAAGATTCCCGACAAAAAACTCAACCTGCCGAATGCTATCGCGTACGTACCCGAATTGCAGGCTGCGGAGGCTTCGCCCGATCCGCTGGTGCGCGATACGATGAAATATGCCAAGATGCTGGAAGGTAATGTACGCGGTACGGGTGTGCATGCCTGCGGTACTATTATTTGCCGTGACGACATCACGGATTGGGTACCCGTCAGCACGGCGGATGATAAGGAGACGGGCGAGAAGATGCTCGTAACCCAATACGAAGGTTCCGTCATCGAAGATACGGGACTTATCAAGATGGACTTCCTCGGACTGAAAACCTTGTCCATCATTAAGGAAGCCGTTGCCAATGTACGTCTGCACCGCGGCTTGGAACTCGACATCGACAAGATATCCATTTCCGACCCTGCTACCTATAAACTCTATTGCGACGGCCGCACCATCGGTACGTTCCAGTTTGAATCGGCCGGTATGCAGAAATATCTGCGTGAGTTGCAACCGAGCACTTTCGAGGACTTGATTGCCATGAACGCCCTCTACCGTCCGGGACCTATGGATTATATCCCCGACTTCATCGACCGTAAGTGGGGACGCAAGCCCATCGAGTATGACATCCCCATCATGGAGAAGTATCTGAAGGATACCTACGGTATTACGGTCTACCAGGAGCAGGTCATGCTTCTGTCGCGTTTGCTGGCGGACTTCACCCGTGGTGAGTCCGATGCCTTGCGTAAGGCGATGGGTAAGAAACTGCGTGACAAGCTGGACCACATGAAGCCGAAATTCATTTCGGGCGGACAAAAGAACGGCCACGACCCGAAAGTGCTTGAGAAAATCTGGGCCGACTGGGAAAAGTTTGCATCCTATGCCTTCAACAAGTCACATGCCACTTGCTATTCGTGGGTGGCCTATCAGACGGCTTTCCTCAAGGCCAACTATCCGGCCGAATACATGGCGGCGGTCATGAGCCGAAGTTTGGCGAATATTACCGATATAACCAAACTGATGGACGAATGCAAGGCAATGGGCATCAATACATTGGGGCCGGATGTGAATGAAAGTAACCTGAAGTTCACCGTGAACAAGGAAGGCAATATCCGTTTTGGTCTTGGCGCGGTGAAAGGGGTAGGCGAGGGTGCTGTGCAGAGCATCATGGAGGAACGCGAGAAGAATGGTCCTTTCAAGGGTATATTTGATTTTGTGCAGCGTGTCAATCTGACAGCCTGCAACAAGAAGAATCTGGAATGTCTTGCTTTGGCGGGCGGGTTCGACAGCTTCCCGGAGCTGAAGCGAGAGCAGTATTTTGCCGTAAATTCCAAGAACGAGGTCTTCCTCGAAACCTTGGTGCGGTATGGTAACCGTTACCAGGCCGACCAGGCTGCGGCTGCAAACTCCTTGTTCGGCGGTGAGAATGTGGTGGATATCGCCACTCCGGAAATACCGGTAGCGGAACGTTGGAGCGACCTCGACCGTTTGAACCGGGAGCGCGATTTGGTAGGTATCTATCTGTCCGCACACCCGTTGGATGAGTATTCCGTAGTTCTGGAGCATGTTTGCAACACTCACATGGCAGAGCTGGAAGATAAGACGGCACTTGTGGGACGCGAAATAACAATGGGTGGCATCGTGACCGCCGTGCGTCGCGGTATCAGCAAAAATGGAAATCCTTACGGCATAGCCAAGATTGAAGACTATTCCGGTTCGGCAGAGCTTCCTTTCTTCGGAAATGATTGGGTGACCTATCAGGGGTATCTGGGTGAACGTACCTTCTTGTTCATCAAAGCCCGTTGCCAGCCCAAGCAATGGCGGCAGGATGAGTTGGAGCTGAAGATAACCTCCATGGAACTGTTGCCTGACGTCAAGGAGAAACTGATTGAGAAGATAACCATTCTCATTCCGCTGAGTGTGCTGAACAAGGCTTTGATAACTGAACTGGCGGAACTGACCAAGGAACGTCCGGGCAGTACGGAGCTTTATTTCAAAGTCAGAGATGAGGATAGCAAGATGACGGTCGATTTGATTTCCCGTCCCGTGAAGCTTTCCGTGGGGCGTGAACTGATTACTTATTTAAAAGAGCGTTCGGATCTTGAGTTCAGGATTAATTAGTTATCTTTGTTGGAAAACGAAGATAGGCTGCATCTCAGCATAAAAAATGAACTAGTTCATTTTGTTTTGCATTCGGTTTGCACTATCTTTGCTTCGAAAGCGAAGGTTGATAAAACGCAATTGACAGTAAATTAATAATTATAGTTGACATTTAATATTAAAAGAAATGGCTTTAGAAATTACAGACAGCAATTTTCAAGAAATCCTGGCAGAGGGAAAACCGGTAGTTATGGATTTCTGGGCACCTTGGTGCGGCCCTTGTAAGATGGTGGGACCAATCATCGATGAATTGGCTACTGAATATGAAGGAAAGGTAATCATTGGCAAATGTGACGTGGATGAGAACGGCGACGTGGCTGCCGAATATGGTATACGCAACATCCCTACAGTCTTGTTCTTCAAGAATGGAGAGCTGGTGGACAAGCAAGTAGGTTCTGCTCCGAAATCTGCTTACGTGGCCAAGATAGAAGCGATATTATAAGGTACTATTTGACGATTTACTATTTACGATTTACCCTTTCGGCATCATAGCGCAGCCAAATAGTAAATCGTAAATCGTCAAATAGTCAATAACATTAACCCTTTAAGCAATAGTAAGTATGGGAATGGAAGACGATTTTTTGCAGAATGATGTCGATGATGAAAAGACCATCGAGTACATCAAGAATTATTTGCCGCAGGAGTTGAAAGAGAAGTTCTCTGACGACGAGTTCTATTATTTTCTCGATTTGATTGACGAGTACTATTCCGAGAGCGGCATCCTTGATGCGCAGCCGGATGCGGATGGGTACATCGAGATTGATTTGGGGAAAATCGTGGACTATATTGTCAAGGAAGCCCATAAGGATGAGATGGGTGACTATGATCCGGAAGAAATCCTTTTCATCGTACAAGGTGAGATGGAATATACGGAATCTTTGGACGAAGAATAGTCTGTATCAAAAGTATAGGAAAATCGCGGATGAGCATGGCTTCATCCGCGATTTTTTGTTTTTATGTAGCCGGTGGCGTATTCAGAAAAAAGAAGATGGACGTGCCGATGAGGATGACACCCAATACGCCGTAGAACAGGCGGGCTTGTCGCCGCCCTACATTTTGTACGATAAACTGGGTGTTTCGGGCAGTAAAGAACCAGTTCCAGTCCAATATGGCTGCCAGCAAGGCGATGATGCCCGCGACGGCAAAAATTCCTTGAACGATGTATTGGCTCATCAGAAATAAAAATTAAGAATTAAAAATTAAAGTGGGGGAAAAGCATGCCTTATTCAAAGTTCTCTAACGTGACTTTCCGCTCTCCGTTCTCCACTTCTTCGATGGTGACCTTGATGGTATTACCCGGCAAGAGCTCCTCTACCAGCTCCGGCCATTCTATGAAGCAGAGGGCGCCGCTGTAGAAGTAATCTTCGTACCCCATGTCATACACTTCTTCCAGTTTCTTGATGCGGTAGAAGTCAAAATGGTAAATCAGTTCACCGGCAGTGTCGGAACGGTATTCGTTGACAATGGCGAAAGTAGGGGAGGTGATGACGTCGGAAACGCCCAACTCCTCGCAAACGGCTTTGATGAAAGTCGTCTTGCCCGCCCCCATTTTTCCATAGAGGGCGAAGACGGTATTGTCACCCATTTCAGCGATGAACTGGCGGGCGGCTTCGTGAATCTGGTCTAATGACTGAATTTTGATTTCCATTGTGTTTATAGATTTCTTTAGCGTTGCAAATATAGCCAAAAACTTTTTCCCGTCTTGCAAATGGCATAGATAATGATGGAAAAGAATATGATGGATGCCCCCGAGGGGACATTCAAGTAGAAAGAAATCATCAGCCCGCCCAGGCAACTGAGGTAACCGATGCCGATGGAAAGCCAGATGATGCGGTGGAACCGGTGCGAGAACAAGTTGGCGGTCATCTGCGGAACGGTGAGCAGCGAAATGACCAGCACGATGCCCACCATGCGCAGGCATGCCACGATGGTAAGCGCAATGAACATCATCAGTGCATATTCGAATACCTGCACCGGAATGCCTTGCGAGCGGGCAAACTCCCGGTCGAAAGCCACGTAGATGATAGGATGGAGATACAGTGCAAAAAACAGTATCAGCAGCAGGGCAAGCCCACCCAATAGAGCGATGTCGCTCCAGGTAATCGTGAGAATGTTGCCGAAGAGATAGGCGGACAAGTCGGGTGCGAATCCCGGCGAAAGGAAAGTGAACATAATGCCCAATGCCATGCCCAATGTCCAGAATACGGCAATAGCGGAGTCTTCCCGCATATCCTTCCGTTTGCTGAGCCACTCTACACCGAAAGCGGACAAGACTGCAAACAAGGCTGCCGACAGAATGGGGGAAATGCCGGTATACAATCCCAGACCGATACCGCCAAAAGATGCATGCGTCAATCCACCGCTGATGAACACTAGTCTCCGGGTAACGATGTACGTGCCTATCAGCCCGCAAGCAATGCTTGCCAGCAGACTGCCGATGAGGGCATGTTGGAAAAAAGTGTATTGCAGTAGCTCCATTTATTCAATTAAAAATTAAGAATTACAAATTAAAAGTTGGATGTGGAGTGTTAGGAATGGGGGGTGAGACGACGTTCGCCGATAATGAGGAATACTTCATCCTTGATATTCTCCGGCAGGGCTATGCCGCGTAATTGCAGGCTGCGCACCCATCCGGCTACGTCCGTGTCTTGCATGGTGTAGAACACGTCGCGGAACTCGTCTTCCTGCTCGGGAGTATAGGCATCGGGAGCGGTGCCGATGTATTTGTCCAGTTCCTCGTCATCGTAATATTCAATTTGTTTGCTGACGGCTGCCAGTAAGCTGTCACGTTCGCAGATTTCATGCTGTCCGCAGCATTCGGAATCCACTTCCTGCACTTCGGGCATGGCGTCCAGTTCGCCGCGGTCTATCTTCTTCTGCAGTTTCCGGTTGCGTATAATTCCGGCTGTGGCTGCCACGAGGGCAAGGGCAATCAGGCTAATAATCAATATCCACATAGGCCTCCTTTTCTTGAAAAACATGTTCCATTAATAGAACGGACAAAGATACACATTGTTTTGTACACGACAAAATAATGAGTCAGATTGCAGGTAGGCAGATTACTTTCGCCCGACGCAGGCATTACTTGCTTGGAACGTAGTATAAAACTACTTTGGATGCATTCTAATCTTAGAATGTATCCTTTATTCCTAAGAATAAAGGTTATATTCTTAAGAATAAAGGCTGTATTTCTAAGAATAAAAGCTTTATTCTAGGATTGCATTGCATCTTGGCGGACTTTAAATCCCGCCTTTTGCAAGTCTTCCCAGTAAGCAGGGTAAGATTTGGTAACGACCTGTGGTTCATTTATCCGTATTTGGGGCAGTACAAGGCAGGCAGGGGCAAATGCCATGGCCATACGGTGGTCTTCATAGGTGGCGATGACGGGGTTAGCGTCTGCCGGGCAGCGTTCGCCATCCCATAACAAGATGCTGTCTTGCTCGGAGCGCACGACGTAACCCAGTTTACGCAGTTCCCTAATGAGGGCGGTGATACGGTCGGTCTCCTTTATTTTGAGGCTTTGCAGTCCGGTGAAGCGGAAAGGGATGTCCATTAGGCAGCAGGTGACGACAAAGGTCTGCGCCAGGTCCGGGATGTCCACCATGTCTTCGTCGAGACGGGTGGCGGGAGTACCCTTACGGGTCAGTTTTACTCCCCGGTCTGTATATTCGGTATGGACGCCGAGGCGGGCAAAGACTTCCGCGCCGCGGCTGTCGCCTTGATAGCTGTGGGCGAAGAGACCGAGTAGTTCGATTTCTGCCGTGTGCGCTTCTTCCTTCGTGCTGTCTTCACTTTCTTTTGCGCTACTTCTGTCTCCCCCTTTTATTTTTTCATTTTTAATTCCTTCTATTGCCATCATCTGATACCAGTAAGAGGCGGCGCTCCAATCGCTTTCTACGGTGAAAGGGGTATCCGTGTATCCGCCGGGGCTGACGGTGATGCAATCTTCGGAGACCCAGTCGGCTTGGGCGCCGAAGTCGCGCATCAGTTGCAGGGTCAGGTTGATGTAGGGGCGGGAGATGATGTCACCCGTCAAGTGCAGGCGCAGGCCTTTGGGAAGGACGGCACCAATCATCAGCAGGGCGGATATGTATTGTGAGCTGACATTGCCGGCGAGGGATATTTCGCTGCCGGTCAGTTCTGTTCCGGTGATGCGCAAGGGAGGGAACCCTTCGTTTCCGACGTATTCTATGCGGGCGCCGAGCTCTCGCAGGGCGTCTACCAGTATGCGGATGGGGCGTTGCTGCATGCGTTGCGTACCGGTGATGATTCGGGTGCCAGGAGTTACGCTGAGGTAGGCGGTGAGGAAACGCATGGCGGTGCCGGCGGCAAGGATATCTATATGTCCGGGATTTCCGTCGAGGGCGCGAGTCATCACTATGGTGTCGTCACAATCGCTCAGATTGCAGGGCAGGATATTGCCGTGGGCAAGGGAGTGGAGGATGAGTGCCCGGTTACTGATGCTTTTGGATGCCGGGAGCTGTATGGCTGCGTGCAGTGAGGCAGGAGCGGAAACGGTATATCGCATGGTCGTATTTGTTAAGTTACGGTGGTAAGGCGTTTTTTATTGTCACTGCAAAAGTAGGATAAATCTTTGGGAAATGGAAAAAAGGAAACTTGTTTCTGTGGTTTCAATCTTTCGTTTATCTTTGCGGAAGTAAGTCCTGCTATCGGGACGGATAGATATAATTAAGCATCATTCTTATGGAAATAGATTTAACCACCCCCGCTTTGCTGTTTTCGGCCATATCGCTGATTATGCTGGCCTATACTAACCGTTTCTTGTCCTATGCCCAACTGGTGCGCACCTTAAAGGAACAGTACATGGAGAACCCGTCTTCGGTGAAGGCGGCGCAGATTGCCAACCTGAGGAAGCGGCTCTACCTGACGCGTGCCATGCAGGTGGCGGGCATCGGAAGCCTGCTGCTGTGCGTGGTCAGCATGTTCTTTGTCTATATCCGTCTCCATCTGCTTTCGGCCTATATTTTCGGTTTGGCGCTGATATTGCTGATTGTTTCGCTGGCCATATCGGTGTACGAAATATATATATCGGTGAAGTCGTTGGAGATACATCTCAACGATATGCACGAGTAGCGGCTCTATGGGATGATGTTCCGTACGGGGAGCTCCAGTTCTCCCCAGTCAATCATGGCATTGAATAGTCTGACGGTAGAGAATGAAGGCAAGTCTTCCGGTCTGATGTCTTTTTCCTGCAAGATTCCTTCTTCCAGCAAGGCTGCCCGTTTGGTTCCTTTCAGCAGGGGATGTGCCGGCGTGTACCAGTGGGTGCCGTCGGAAAGGGCGATGTTGGCGATGGAGGTGTCTGTCAGCAGGCCTTGTTTCACAATCAGAATGTCGTCGCATGCGCCGCGCAGGGCAAAGAGGCGGTTCAGCGGTTCGCGTCCGGCGCTTTTGTAGGTGTAGTCGATGGTATCGGCCTGCATCAGTGCCAGCGAATGCACGTGCCGCACGGTGTAGGGGGAGTAGCTGACATCTTCAATACCTTTCTCACCATACACTACGCGTGCCTTGACGATGCCCGCCCCGGTGATGCCTGCTCCACAGCCGGGAGACGACAGATAATCGGACAGTTGCAGCGGTGTGCTTTCCGGCCAGAAGTGGGCGCGGGTATCGTTCAGCCTCCGGTTGTGGCGGGAAAGGTTGCAGACCCTTCCGTGGTCGATGCGTATGGTTTCAATAAATAGGCACATATATTTTCTGTATTACTTCGTTGTATTCGCTTTCCCACCGGCTTTTGGCGGTGATGCCGCCTCCTGCCTTGAAGTGGAGCTGGCCGTTTTCCTGCTCGATGAAGCGTATCATGACAGCGCTGTCCAGCTGTCCGTCGGCATAATGCCCCATGATGCCGGTGTAGAAGCCCCGGCGGTAGTCTTCGGCCTGGGCGATGATTTCTACGGTTTTGGGCTTGGGGGCGCCGGTGATGGAGCCGGCAGGAAGCAGGCGGAAGATGATGTCGCCCAGGTGTGCGGTGTAGTCTTCGGGCAGGGTGCCGCATATCTCGGAGCTGGTCTGGAGGATGGGGCCCTTATTGGTTTGCAGGCGGTCTATATATCGGTAGGAGGTCACTTCGACGTGTTCCGAAACCATGCTGAGGTCGTTGCGTATCAGGTCGACGATGGTGGCGTGCTCGGCTGCCTCTTTGGTGTCCTGCATCAAGAGCTGTTCCGCATCGGGCAGGGTAGCGTCGATGGTGCCTTTCATGGGGAAGGACTTTATCTTGCCCTTCTCTATGCGGACAAAGATTTCGGGGGAGAAGCAGACGAACCGGTCTTTCAGCCACAGCTTGTACAAGGCTTCGGAGTGGAGGAATATTTCTTCCAGTGTCAGATTGGTGGTGACGGGTACCCGGCAAGTGAGGTTCGTCAGGTAGCTGTTGCCTGCCAGCAGGTTTTGCTTCACGAGGTCGAACGAATGTCTGTATGCGGCGGGGGAAGGGGGAGTGATGTCCCACTGGATAGGGCCGGCGCATCGGGCGGCTGTGCTTCTGGCAAGGGCTGTTGCAGCCGTCTCCGTGTTGCCTGCCTTCGGGAATTGGAAAAGGCAGGTGGCGGGGTCTATCCGGTCGAGGGGCTCAATGTGCGACTGCTCTTGCGCGTAGTCTACGATGAAGAGGAAGGGCACATTGGCTCCGGCCAGTGCGTTCATGCGGGCGATGGTTTCTGTCCGGCTGTACGTCTTCATGCGTCAATAGACTGCGGAGGCTATCACCTGGATTATCAGAATGAGGAACACCATGGCAATGGGATATACCGTGGCATAGGCCACGCTCGGTATGTTGCTGTCCGTCATGGAGTCGGCGGCGGCAAGGCCGGGCGTACTGGTCATGCCGCCGGTGATGGTGCCCAGCAGGTCGAGAATGTTTATCTTGAACACGAACAGGCCTACGCATACTGCCACCAGCATGGGCACCAGCGTGATGGCGGCGCCTACGCCGAACAAGAGCCAGCCGCTTTCCTGGAACGTGGCCATCAGATTCCGTCCTGCCGATGTCCCTACTTCGGCAAGGAAGAGCAGCAGTCCCAGCTGGCGCAGCAGTTGGTTGGCAGGGCCGGACATGGACCACAGAATGGGGCCGGTCTTTCCGATGGCGCTCAGGAACAAGGCGACCATCAGGATGCCTCCCGTCAGTCCCGGAGAGAACGACAGACTGTCCGAGAAGGAGATGTTGAGCTTGCCGAAGAGCACGCCCAGCACGATGCCCAGGGCGATGGGGAAGAAGTCGGTGTCGGACAGTTGCTTGGTGTCGTTGCCCAGCAGGCGTGCCACTCCCTTGATGCCGTCCTTCTCGCCCACCACCATCAGCTTGTCGCCGAATTTCAGGGCGAGGTCGGGCGAGGGGGAGAGGTCGATGCCGCTTCGGCGGATGCGGGTGACGGTGCAGCCGAAGTTCTTCATCAGGTTGAGGTCGCCCAGCTGCTTGTTTATCATATCCTTCTTGGTGAGCAGCAGGGATTCAATCTCCTGCATGTCTACGAGTGGCAGTTCGCCTTCTTCGCGTTCGCCCACGAGGACGGCGAGCTGGTTTAAGGCCTCTTCGCTACCCACGGCTTGTATGTAGTCTCCCTCGTGCAGGATGGTCTGGGCGGTGGGGATGGCTATCTGCTCGTTGTGCTTGTGGCGTGAGATGACGGCTCCGGTCATGGCGCGCGCATTGATTTGCATCAGGCTCCGGTCGAAGACGGCGGGGTTGGTTACGCGGAACAGACAGGTTGTCAGTTCCGGGAACTGGCTGCGGCGTTCCTTCTCCAACCGGCGCGCCTCCTTGTCGAGGTCGATGCGCATGATACGGGGCAGCAGCTTAACGAAGAGAATCACGCCGATAACGCCGAAAGGATAGGCAATACCGTAAGCGATGGATGCCAGTGGGGAATGGGTGCTGTCAATGGCAACGGCGAGTCCCGGCGTACTGGTCAGGGCACCGGCTATCAGTCCCACGACACTGGGAGTATCGATGTCGAAGGCATATTTCAGTCCTACTGCCGTCAGGGCGGCGGAGCAGATGATGAGCAGGGTGATGATGATAAGCGTCTTGCCCTTGCTCCGGAAGGAGTCGAAAAATCCGGGACCGGCCTGGATGCCGATGGTGAAGATGAAGAGCACCAGTCCGAAGTTTCCTAATTCTTTGGGGATGATGACACCGAAGTGTCCGAACAGCAGGGCAATGAAGATGACGGCGGAGACGTCGAGCGAAAGCCCTTTAATCTTGATTCTTCCCAACATGAAGCCTAAAGCCACAATGAGAAAGAGCGCGAAATAGGAGGAGTTTAACAAGTCAGCAAACATAATCAGTTAAAGAGTTAGGAATTTATGTCACAAAGATAGTGCAAAAAAGTGAGATAGAAAAAGTCTTGCTTCCTTGTGGCATATAAAAAAAGATGATGTGCCATCAACCGTTTTGACACATCATCTTAATATATATATCGGCCTATATGACCGGTATTCCTGCGTGGGGCAGGGCGGTACTTATTTTTCGAGTTCCTTCAGCAGTTCCTCTACGGTAGCTTTCAGCTGTGTGTCTTCTCCCTTCACGATGGTCTCGGGTGAATTGGCTACTTTGATGTCCGGCTCCAGCTGCGAGTTCTCCAGATAGCTGCCGTCCGGTAGGCGGTAGCCCACGACGGGGATGCCGAATACCAATGACGGGTCTTGCAGGCGTTCCCACGACACGCTGGTCATGGTTCCCGGCACGGGCATGCCTACCAGCTTGCCCAGTCCGCGGTGGCTGTAAACCCACGGCGTGCCGTGCGCATTGGAGTAGTTGGCCTCGCACATCACCATGATGGAGGGTTTGTTCCAGCGGCGGCTGGGCATGTCGCACGTCTCGCGACCGCGCACCACTTGGGTGAAGTATTTTTGTCCACTGAAAAGTATTTCTATATCCTCGTGCAAGCGTCCACCGCCATTGAAACGGGTGTCGATGACGATGCCTTCGCGGTTGTTGTACTTGCCCAGGATGTCCGAGTAGACGGAACGGAAACTGTCGTCTCCCATAGACTCGATGTGCACGTAACCCAATCGGCCACCCGACCATCGGTCAACGTCTGCCGCACGCTGTTTCACCCAGCGGCTGTAGAGCAAATCACTGAACGCACCGTTCGTGATGGGGATAATGACCTCTTCCCAGCGTTCCTTGGTCTGTGGGTCGAAGAGGGAAACAAGTGTCTTCTTCCGTGCTTTGTTGTTGAGCAGCGTGTAGTAGTCTGCATCGGGGGTGATTTCCACGCCGTCTATCTTCTCGATGACTGTGCCGGCTTTCACCCGGGTGTTGGCTGTGTCGAAGGGGCCTTTCTCCACTACTTCGGCAATGAGCATGCCCTTGCCCGTGTAGTTCCAGTCGAAGAACAATCCCAGGCTGGCAGTAGGCTCGGACTGCCCTTTGGGATAGAAACGGCCACCGGTGTGAGATACGTTCAGTTCGCCCAGCCATTCGCTCAGCAGTTCGGCAAAGTCATAATTGTTGTCGATATGGGGCAGGAAGCGGCGATAGGCGGCGGTCATCTTGTCCCAGTCCACTCCGTGCATCGAGGTGTTGTAGAATCGCTTCTGCTGCTGGCGGTACACGTGGTCGAACATGTATTCGCGCTCCGCAGCCAAATCCATCTTGGCATCTACCTGGAAGGTGATGGGGGTCAGCGCATCGGATGAAGTGTCCATTTTCTGCATCTTGCGGCTGCCCAGCAAGAAGAGGTTTTTGCCGTCCTTGTCCAGCTGCATGTCCGCCCATCCGGCATCCATCTTGTGCAGCAGTTTGGTTTCCTTCTTGCGGAGGTTCATCTTCCAGAGGTCGTAGCCGCCTTCGAAGGCTGCCAGGTAGTAGAGTGTCTCGCCATCCTTGGAGATGATGGTGCTGCCCATGTCGGAAGAGTTCGGGGTGAGGCGCACCACACGGTCTTCGATGCCTTTCAGCTCTACGACGATGTCTTTCGGCTGGTCATCTTTTTCGTCAGCATTGCTGTCTTTCTTGTCGTCTTTCTTCTTTTTATCCTTGTTTTTGCCTTGGGGGGTGTCCTTCCCGGCAGACTTCTTCTGCTCCTTCTCCAGCTCCTTGCGCAACTCGTAGTCTTCTTTGCTCAGGCAGTATTTGTCGTAGGCGTCTTGGTTGAGGAAGACGAGCATGGCGTCGTTCAGCGAGCCCCATGAGGCATGGGCACGCATGCCGTAGCGTTCGGTGGTGAAGAGGATGGCGTTGCCGTCCAGCGCAAAGCGGGGATAGCCGCTCATGTAGCCGCTATTGGTGAGGTTGATGATGTCTTTGCCTCCCTCTGCGCTGACCAGGCCGATGTCGGAGTAGGGGTCGTGCTTGTTGCCGGTGAACTCAAGCGTAAACCACTTGCCGTCCGGCGACCATGTGTAGTCAAATCCTCCGCCGGTGCTGTACCAGGTGGATCCGTCCGTAATCTGGCGCACCTTCTTCGTCTCCAGATTGAGCACCATCAGCCGGATGCGGTCTTCGATAAAGGCGAGTTCCTTGCCGTCGGGCGAGAATTGCGGATAGGCACGTTCCACGGTGGTGGAGGGCAGCAGCACTTCTTCTTCAATCAGCGTGGCGTTCGGGAAGTTAGGGTCTTCCTTGCGGGCTATCTTGGCAAGGTAGAGCTGCCAGTTGCCGCCTCGCTCGCTGGCGTAGGCCAGGGTGCGGTTGTCCGTCGCAAAGGAGAGGCCCGCTTCGCGTGCCGGTGTGTGCGTCACCTGCTTGGTAGTGGCATAGTCTGCCGAAGTGACAAAGACTTCTCCGCGCAGCGTGAAGGCAATCTGTTTTCCGTCCGGGGACACAACGGCAGAGGTGGCTCCGTCGGAAGACTGCAGGTTGGCGAATTGCGGCCGGTCATCGCGCACCAGTTCTATGGCGACTTTCTTCGGGGTGGCATCCGGCTGCTGGGTATAGATTTCGCCGTCGTAACTGTAGCACAACGTCCCGCCGTCACTCATGGAGAGGAAGCGCACGGGATGTGTCTTGAAGCTGGTGATGGGCTTCACCTCTCGGGGCTGTGCCAGCGGGAAGGCATACACGTTGAATGAGCCGCCGTTTCTCTCACTCAAAAAGTAAACCGTTCTTCCATCGGGTGACAACACCGGGTTGCGGTCTTCGCCCGCGCGGTCGGTGAGGTTGGTATGGGCGCCCGTCTTTGCATCATACAGCCAGATGTCGCGGGTGATGGAGGAGGTGTGGTGCTTTCTCCATTCATCTTCAAATCCCTTGCGGTCTTGGTAGAGGAACTGATGGCCCGCCTTGTCGAAGCAGACCGCTTCGGCAGGGGTGCCCAGCACTTGCTCCGTACGCCCTCCCGTTGCAGGTACTTTGTAAAGCTCGGTCATGGCCGAAGTGGGGAAAAGAGCGCTGCTTGCCGGGTCCTGGATGGAGGCGGAAAACAAGATATACTTTCCGTCCGGAGTGAATGTGGAGGGTATCTCACCGGTGGAGTGGGTAGTGAGCCGTTGGGCGGTTCCGCCGTCTGCCGGCATCACGAATACGTCGAAGTTGCCGTATCTGTCGCTGGCAAAGGCTATTTGTTTGCCGTCCGGCGACCATATGGGGGTACATTCGTAGCTCTCTTGGGTAGTAAGCTGTGTGGCGGTTCCACCTTTGGCCGGCACCTTGTAGATGTCTCCTTTGTAGCAGAATGCGATTTCCGTACCGTCGGGAGAGATTTGCACATCGCGCATCCAGAGCGGCGTGGCGGCATGTCCGGCAATGGCAGTAAGGCCTAGTGCAAGGATTGCAAGGGTTTTCTTCATAAGTGTGTGGGTTGATGTTAATATAGAATGTTTATAAACGTCATGATGCTGTCCACAAGGCAAGGAGCGAGGTACGTCATTTCATACCTCGTGCCTTGTATATCTGTTCTTTGGCATTGTTGATGCTTTGGAACTTCTCTTCTGCGGCTTTCTTGATGTCTTCGCCCAGCGTTGCCACCCGGTCGGGATGGTGTTTCAAGGCTAGGCGGCGGTAAGCGGCACGCACTTCGTCATTGGTGGCAGTGGGTTCAATTTCAAGTACTTTGTAGGCCTCGTTCAGTGAGCTACCGCCTAGGTTAAGCATGGATTCCACTTCCTTGACGGATAGTCCCATGTACATGGCCACTTCTTTCAAGGCTTCTATCTCCTCGTTGCAGACGTGTCCGTCGCTTTTGGCAATTTCTACCAAGAATACCAGCAGTTGCAAGCGTTCCTCGTATGTCAGGTTGGCGGCAATCTGCGTTCCACAGTCACGGATGGTGTTTTTAAATGCCAGTGGGTTTTGTCTGTCCATCTGCTTGCGCTGTTCGAAGAGGTTGAGCAGTATCCGTTCTCCCTCGCCCACGGCAGCCTCACCGAATGTGCTTCTCAGAAAGCGGCGGACGAATTCCATTTCACTATGCATGATGCGCCCGTCTGCACGGATAATGTACGAAGCCATCACGAGCATGGAGAAGAGGAAACTGTTCCGTTGCCCGGTATAGGTAGTGCCGTGCGTTGGTGCTTCTCCATAATAACTGCCTGCGTCATTTGAATCGGTGTCGAACAATGAACCGAATACAAAACCTGCCAAGGCTCCCAGCGGTCCTCCGGCCATGAAGCCGATGATGCCGCCTATCCATTTAGCTGCTCCCATAATTTTTCTTGTTTAAAGTGCAAAAATAGAGATTTCTTACGAGAATTCCAGTAAAAGTGGATGAAGTATTGGGAGATGGGGGAAGATATTGCATTGGCAGACGGAGTGCTCGAAGAAGAAAAAGATATTATCAATTAGTCGGCAGATGTATTGAATATTCCCGAACGCACTGCTATTCCGATTCGGTGTAACCATCCTTCTGTACCATTAGCGTTGCCCGGCATGTCGATATCTGCATCATCAGGGCGTCCTGGTGTCGTAATATCCTCCGCATCAAGGTCTTCGGGAAGTGTTTCCGGAATATGTCTTGAAGTGGATGTTACCTTGTAAATTTTCTGCATGGACTCGTTCAGATAGGTAGTAGCCCCGTAGGTAAAGAAAGGAATGATTACCTTGTCTTTCAGGTCGTATGCTTCGAGGAATGTACAGACTACCATTGCGGGTTGATGCCACCAGCAAGGCGAACCGACGAAAATTGTATCATATTTCGCCAATGCCTCTTTATCAAGCAGATTCGCTACTCCAGGGCGCAGGTCATTATAGGCTTCATGCTGAATGCGGTCGCTGTCATCGTAAGGATTTGCAGCATACGGTTCGGCAGCCTCAATGCGATGGATATCTGCGCCTGTAAGTTTCACGATACGTTCGGCAATGGCCTGGGTGTGTCCTTCGGCAGAAAAGTAGAGCACAAGCATATTGCCGTTTCCGGATGGAGTATCGGGAGTGTCGTCGGTGGTAGAGCATGCTGCCATTGTCGTTAGAGAGAGGAGCAAGAGCGGAATAAGAAGTAACTTTTTCATATTCGAGTTGTTTTTAGATATTTATTGATTAGTGTATTCTTCATCGCTTACAGGTTCATACCACTGTGTAGCACCCAAATGAACTTTTGTATTGATAGCTATATGCGTGAATCCGCTGTCGGGAGCCGCTCCGTGCCAATGCACCACATCTGCCGGAATAGCGACTACATCGCCGGGATTCAACACTTGTATAGGCTTCCCCTTTTCCTGATAGTAACCTTTTCCGGCGGTGGCAATCAGAATCTGTCCGCCCGGATGCGAATGCCAGCTGTTTCGGGCTTTCGGCTCGAATATCACGTCGGAGACTACCACATCGAATGTTTCACTGTCGGTCATCAGCCGTTGGAGGTATGCCGTTCCGTTGAAATTGCTGCCCTCGATGGCATCTCCTTGGGGAAAGAGAGAGGCTGATGCTTTTGGGGGTGTTTCAATCTTGTTTTCCGGTTTCGGACTGCAAGCACCAAGTGTTGCAGCCAGTAGAAATAAGTAAGTCATCTTTTTCATCTTGAAGAGTTATTTTAAATGTTGTTTAAAGAAAGAGTCCAGTTTGGGAAGCGTGATTTTCAGATATTTCGGCTGGTCGTATAAATCCACGTGCGTAGCTCCGGGTACGACAAACAGTTCTTTCGGTTCGGCGGCTTTCGCGTATGCGTCCTCAGAAAAATATTTCGATACTGCATTTTCTCCCACTATGAAAAGCATAGGACGTGGCGATATAGTCTCGATTTGCGCAAAGGGGAAGAAGTTCATCATCGGTGCGAGGCTCGTGTAGGAGTAATAGCCCGTAGAGTTGGGATGTTGACCGCGTTGTGGATTGTCGTAATAATCGAGGAAGTCGATGGCAAACTTCGGTGTGTTCTCATCCACTTTTTCGGGCAGGGCACGGATATCCTTGCGTACAGCCCCACCATATTCCATCGTACGCTGGCGGCCGATTTCATCAAGGATAGCCATACGCTGTTCGTAAGTCTGCGAGTCGCCTATACCCTGACGGCGGGCGCGGCCCATGTCGTACATACTGATGGTGGCAAGTGCCTTGATGCGATGGTCTATCTGCGTAGCACTGACAGAGTAGCAGCCTCCGCCACAGATGCCGATTACTCCTATCTTATCAGCATAGACAGCCGGATGGTTCGTGAGGAAATCGACTGCCGCACTGAAGTCTTCTACCCGCACTTCGGGCGATTCCATACGACGCGGATAACCGCCACTCTCGCCATAATAGGACGCATCGAAGGCTAATGCCACATAGCCGAGTTCCGCCAACTTACGGGCATGGAGTCCCGAAGTCTGTTCTTTGACGCCACCAAAGGGATGACCGACGATGATGGCGGCATATTTCTTTGTGGCATCATAGTCCGCAGGGAAATAGAGGTCGCCAACTATATCAATCAAAAAACGGTTGTGGAATGTCACTTTCTGTTTCTTCACGTCATTCTCCACTGCTACAATCGGGGTTTCCGGTTTGGTAGTCAACCCTTTGCTTTGCAATAATTCGTTCAATACTTGTTTGCCATTATCGGCTTCGCTACGTCCGATATTCTTTTCAATGATAGCCAGCACACCGCGTAATTCGTCCGGTGTTACGCCTACATTCAGCGCAATACCCATGTGCCCTTTCAGCATCGGTTCCACGCCTTTGCCCAAAGAAGCTATTATGGCAACGGTTGCCAGTTCCCGTTCGGCATAGGTCAGCACGTCCCGCTCGAAAAGCTCGGCAAAGAGATGTTCTTTAAGGAATACTTCGATTTCCGGGGCCAGGACGGCATAGTTGGCTTTCGGCGCATCTGCCGGGGTGCCCGAAATCTCTGCAAGAATGTCACGTCCGCGTTCGTATTTGCTGCGGGTATCGGTTATCGGTGACGCTTCGCGCCCCTGGTTGTCTCTGATGCCTTTTGCCTTACGCTCGTCAAGTACCGCAACCAATGTTTGCAGTCCGCGCAGGGCACGCGGAAAACCACAATAGGCGTAGGAATGGACCATAACTTATTTAAGCTCGCTGACGGTGATACCGCTATTCAGTCCACCGATAAGGACTGTTCTTAATTGGTCGAGGTGCCCCATGCTTGTAAGGGCTGCGACCTCTGCGATGTATTGTCGTTTACTGTTCATGGTTTGTTCTGCTCTCGGTGTTTGCGAAGCTGCGATGCCGCATCCAAAGACAAGTCCGAGTAGCGTTGTCATAATTCTCATTTTTAGTTTCATAATCTTTATTATTATGTATCAAGTTTTACTTGCTGCAAAATTAGGCTGGATTTTCCACTTCGACCGGTCATGAATTACGGTTTAAAGGATAATTTTTACTGATTGGAGAGATAACCTGAAGATATTTTCTACATTTGCATAGAAACCACTGAAATGGACTGTTATGGAGAAGGTTATGCAACTGAAAACGATAAAGGAGTACAATGACTATATGGGTGTGGAAACAAGGCATCCTCTGGTCAGTGTCATAGAGGGAAGCCGTATGCCGCACCCCGTACCCCATGCACGCAAGCACGTGGGGATGTATGTGATTTTTCTGAAAGAACTACGATGTACGGACGATTTGACCTACGGTCGTCGCTCTTACGATTTTCAGGAGAACACGCTGCTGTTTATCGCTCCGGGGCAAGTATTCGGGCATGAAGCCGACGGGTCGACTTTTACCGGTTCCGGATGGTGTCTGTTGTTCCATCCCGACCTGCTACGCGGTACGCCGCTCGGTCGGCATATGCAGGATTATACGTTTTTCTCATACGCCGCTAACGAAGCATTGCATCTATCCAAACAAGAGCAACAGACCATCATTGATTGTTTGACAAAGATTGACGAGGAAACATACAACCAGGCAGACCGTCACACTAACCTGATTATCGCTTCTGCCATCGAGCTGCTGCTCAACTATTGCATTCGTTTCTATGATAGACAGTTTACTACCCGTTAATATATTAAATTTATATCTATATTTATAACTGTTTTATTTTCAAAGATTTAATGATTTTACAAACATGAAACACAA
>ENA-OYWR01000003-OYWR01000003.1-human-gut-metagenome-genome-assembly--contig:-NODE-3-length-82445-cov-12.333791_pt1 | contig 82445 bp, 53 predicted proteins | sample MGYA00244816_ERZ653408 | MGnify/ENA primary metagenome ERZ653408 (study PRJEB26926, sample SAMN06165138) | human gut metagenome | biome: ENVO:00009003; feature: ENVO:2100002; material: ENVO:00002003... | reverse complement strand
GAAATAGATGGAGTGTGGAGCTGTTTTTCAAATGGATTAAACAACACCTTAAGATAAAGAGGTTTTGGGGAACTTCGGAGAATGCTGTACGCATACAAATATATTGTGCCATAATTACTTACTGCCTTGTGGCGATAGTACAACACGATATGAAGTTAGAGCGAAGCATCTACGAAACCTTGCAAATACTCGGCATCTCGCTAACCGATAAAACTCATCTTAGAGATTTGTTCGACAAATCGAATTTCAAAAATATCAAAGAGCTAAATGATTCAAGTGAATCGAATTTATTTAATTTTTAACCGACTAGTGACCAAAAAATTTTTAGTGGACACTAGTGACTGTCTATTACAAAAAACGGTGCAAAGGTACGTAAAAAATACATATCCAATCCACATAAAGACAAAACTCCCCGATTCTCGTCAATACAGAATCGGGGAGTTTTATCTTTATCAGTTCAGCAATCCCGGATTGGCTTCTATGGCTTCTTTCGGAATGGCCAATGTATAGCGGGCATCATTCTCTTCGAGTACATAACGCGTACCATCAAGCACTTTCTCCAAACGCGGACGGGTGGAACGACGAAGGTCAAACCAGCGATGTCCTTCAAAAGCAAGTTCACGGGCACGTTCATCTAATATTTCCTGTACCAACGCTTCCTTATCCATGGCATTGACAACAACGGATTTCGCTTCGTAGGCCTCCGGTGCATAACGTTTCCGCATCAGTTCCAGCAGGCGAGTACGTGCTTGAGACAGTTCTCCAAGTCGGGCAGCAGCCTCAGCAGCCGTCAGATATATTTCACCCACACGGAAAGTACACAAGTAGTTATTGCTTCCCGCCTTCTTATTCTTCCGGAAACCTTTTTCATCCGTTTCAGCAAAATATTTGTCCAGCCGAAGGTCGTTCTCAGCATAAAGGGAGAGAAAAACCGGAGTAGCCAGAGCAGCCCCATTGATTGTACTGCTCAGAGGTGTCTCCAGTGGAGTAATATTTTCCACGGAATTATAACTGTTAGGAAGAGTTGCAGCGGCATCATTCAAATCTACCAATACAGACTTCACGGCAAGCACTGCCTCAGCAGCATCCCAAGCCGCCTGCCACTCGCCCTTATAAAGGGATACGCGTGATTGAAACGCCTCTACCGAAGCCGCATTGAAACGATATGAATATCTCTGTTCCCATTCTGCCTTCATGACCAGTTTGCGTGCCTCGTCAATATCTGCTTGGATGGAAGTATAAACTTCTTCCACCGTATTGCGTTTCAGGACTTTCTCTAAATCCGTATCCAATTTCAGCGGTACCGATTTGGTATCCAAAGCTCCCTCCTTAGTATAGGGCTGTCCATAAAGATTTACCAATAAGAAATGTACATAAGCACGGAGCATATACGCTTCTCCTACAAGCTGATTTATCTCTTCCTCAGTGCCTTCCTTAATATCACTTCTGCTCTCAATAACGTGATTGGCAATAAAAAGCACATTGTAATACTTGGCCCATTCAAACGATGAGGTATAGGCATTGGGAGCAAGGTCGTTCCAGCGCTCTATATCCATATAATAATTTTGGTCATATTCATTATCCCGAACCTGCATCTCGTCGGAACGGAAACAAGCCATTCCCCGGTCACTGAATTTACTCACGTCCTTATAAGAACGGGCAAGCAACGCTCTATACTCAGCCAAAGAATTGGGAATGACACTACCGGTAGGCTGTATATCCAGATAGTTGTCGCATGCCGCAAGCAGAAGCATGCAGGCCATTATCATCAGACTTATTGTTTTCTTCATTTTCTTTCTGCTTTTGAAGTTAGAAATTCAAGTTCAAACTGAATGTAACCGACTTGGGTACGGGAGTTGCATAAGGATTGTACATCGACTCCGGATCCATGTAGTTATTATATCCCGAACCAAACACGAAGAGATTGCGTCCTTCAATAGATACCGTTGCCGAGTTCATTCCCAAACGCTTTGTCAGGAGCTCAGGGATACGGTAACCCAGACGCAGATTCTGCAAACGTACGTAGTTCAGCTTCTTCACCCAGATATCCAAATCTCTCCAGATGGTTTTAGAATCATACCAGGAGTACTCTTCCGGGTTGGAAGCACTCAGCATAAATGCCGGAAGCTCCGCATTCGGGTTTTCCGGAGTCCAGCGGTTCAGCACATCCGCATTATAGTTCTTGCCATAATCCGGATTGATGATGTCATAAGAGGGTTGCGTACGTACGTACCCGCCAAACGTCAAAGAGAAATTGACATTCAGCTCCCAGTTTTTATAGCTGAAGGTATTAATCAAACCTCCCGTATAAGGAGCATCGCTACTCCCGATATACGAATAAAAGGTTCTCTCTTCGGCTGCAGTTACATCGGAAGAGGCAATACCTATCCCCCACTCGTCCTTCAGGCGGTAAAGCTCCTTCAAGGTCACTTTCTCTCCCTCCGGATTATAGAACATCATATTACCGGTTTCCTTATTCACTCCCGCAGTCTTCAGTGCGAAAATTGCCCCTACGGGATAGCCTTCACGTCCCGGAGTGGTCTGCTGCTCCGGTATGTTTTCCTGCAATACCTTATTACCGTTATAGGCAAAATTGAAATTTGTGTACCAGGAGAAGTTCTTTGTCGTTATGTTACGGGTAGACAAGCTGATTTCCACACCTTTGTTCTCCATACTTGCCCAGTTGACGTTCATCGAAGTAAAGCCCGTCTCCAGAGGAAGCATGCGCAAAGCTATCAAATCGGTACCCTTACGATAATAATAGTCCACGCTCAGATTGATAGCCTGGTTCAATACAGAAAAATCAAAGCCGGCATTGACAGACTGCGTCTTTTCCCAACGCAACTTCTTGTTGGGAGCGGAATTAATAATAATTACATCTTCCGATACTCCGGGCAAAATACTTTCCGACCGATATGTACCCAACAGGAACGGAGAAGTATTCTTGTCAATATTTCCCTGCAGACCGTAAGATGCACGGAACACCAGGTTATCCACCCACTTGGCCTGCTGCATAAACGGTTCTTGTGACAGACGCCACAAGGCACTGACAGAATAAAGAGGAAGATAGCGGTACTTCTTATCCACACCGAAAAGGTCGGAACCGTCAAAGCGGATACTTCCTCCCACCGTGTAGCGGTTCAACAAAGAGTAAGAGGCCGTAGAGTAGAAAGATACATAAGCATTCTCCTTATACGTTGTCTGATGGAGCGGGAAAGACGTGGCGTAACTTTCGTTGGGGAAAATCACCGGTTTGGTCGTCAACGTCTTGCGGTCGAAGCCATACCCTGCCGAGAACAAGGTTTCATACCAGGTCTTGCGCAGCTCGGTACCCGCCATCACTTCCAGTTCATGAATATCATTGAAACTGTCGCGATATTCTCCCATCGCCTTCCAAGTAATCTGTGAATTGGAGTTTTCATAAGACTTCTGCATACCTCCTTCGGGCAGGAAGTGTTTGGTTTCTCCGCCCTGGGAGTATTCGCTCAACTTATAGTAATAGCGCATGGCATAGCTTTCCCAGTCCGCTATTTCTTCTCTGGAAGTCTTTTCCAACTGATAGCCAAACTGGGAAGTCAGCTTCCACTTGTCATTGAACCGTAGCTCCGCATCAAATATAGATGAAAAAGAATTCACCACGCTTTCATTAGACGTGTTCTGCCGTTCTTCAAAGATGTTGAATCCTAAATCCTTATCAGTGTTGTTCTGAATATCGTAGTCGTAATTATAGTTGCCATTCTTGTCATAAAGTTCAAAATACGGATTAGCCTTGCGTGAATAGAACACGGGATTCGACATACCGTATGCATCTGTCAGATAATTGGTATTTTTGCGACGGTTGGCAAACATGGAGGCACCCACTTTCAGTATACTGTTCACCTTATAGGAAGTCTTTCCTACCAAGTTGAAACGGTCCATACCCACACCGTCCACATTTCCATCCTCTTTATAATAGCCGAAAGAGGTATAATACGTAACCCTTTCCGTACCGCCGGAAAGGCTCAAGTTATATTCCTGGCTGAAAGCATCGCGGAAAAGGATATCTCCCCAGTTTGTATTAACACTCTTCAAACGGTTGATGGCAGCTTGTGTATCACTGCTCAAGGCATCCCATCCTCCATTCTGAAAAGCAGACAACTCATTGTAATTGGAAAGAATATTATATACGCCTCCTTTATGATTGTCCGGAGAATAGTTATTACGGATCATATCCATTTCCAATCCTACTTTCTCCGCTGAGTTCAGCAAGTTCAACCGGTCAAGGCTCAATGTAGGAGTATAGGTAAACCGGGACGAGAAATTGATAACCGGTTTACCGACCTTACCCTTCTTTGTTGTAATCACAATGACGCCATTGGCTGCCCTCGCACCATAGATGGCAGTGGCTGCCGCATCCTTCAGGATGGTGATATTCTCAATATCTGCCGGATTCAGGCCTGCAATGGAAGATTGCTTCATGTTGGTGATGTCATTCAGCTCATCCGGTTCGGGAACATCCGTTCCCTCCAAAGGAATGCCGTCCAGCACCCACAAAGGGTCTTGTGTACCATTCAATGAAGCAGTACCGCGAATGCGTATCTTTGCCGGAGCACCCGGAGCACCGGAAGTCGGGCTGACAGAAAGTCCGGCAATTTGTCCGGCAAGTGCCTGGTCGATACTTTTTACTGCACCGATGGTCTCGTCCGATATATCCAGTTTGGATACCGCTGCCGTCAGCTTGCGGCGCTCCACTGTCTGGTAACCCGTCACAACAACGGCATCGAGCATTTGGGAAGATGCATGAAGTGTTATTTCATAATGTTCCTTTCCCGGAACAAGCTTCACTTCCAATACGTCATATCCCACGTAGCTACAAAAGAAACGGGTTATCCCCGCAGGTATAGCGATAGAGAACTGACCATCCACATCAGTGATGACCCCCATTGTAGTCTGAGCACTCCCCGCCTTTTTCAAGTCTTCCGCAGTCACATAAACGGAAGCACCGATAAGCGGTAGGTTATCCTCTGAAGATATTACTACGCCCTGGACTTTTTTCTCTGCAGCAAAAGCAGATGACAAAGCTCCTACAAAGCATAGCAAAACGATTAATACACGTTTTTTCATGCGTTACATATAAAATTAATTAATACTCTATTGAAAAGAAAAATCACTTTACTCCTAATGCAGTATTGATACGCAAAATCAAATCCTTATAATGATATTTAGTGGCTATATCCGATGCACCCAGACGATTTTGGAGCAATTCTTTGATGCGAAGCAACTCACCACGCTTCACGGAGATGACATCAGATACGCGGTTTATCTGCGAACCGTAGAAGTTCAGTTCGCGGTGTGCACCCATACGGTCGGCATCCAAAGTCTTACCGGCATGCTCGTCACAGCTGCAAAGGGCAGTCTGATGGTCCAGCAAGAAGTGGTTGTCCATCAGTTTTTTGTTTATTTTCACTCCTTCGCTTTCGGCAGCTGCTGTAATCAGTGCATCTACGAAGTTCTTCTGCAAGGCGCGTGTCATGACGTCCGGCAAGGCACCGCGTTCCGTAGTGGCAAAGATGTTGCGATGCAGGCCATCCATCAGCTCTACCACCGTGAAAGCCTTTTTGCCGTTCACCGATTCGTTCTCCAACATACGCATCAGGCGGTTGTTGCCCAGCAAATCCCAAAGGATATAGGATTGGGCATTCTTCAACACTTGTGTCGGTGCATTCTCCACTACGCCCAGTGGAGTGTTGCGCAGCAAGTAAGTGTACTCTCCCACTTCCGTGTCGAACAGCCATTTGGGATAGGTCAGCACTTCGTCCAGCAGAAACTTCAGGGCGGCTTGCTGCTTTTCTTTTTCTACGAAAGTATAGGTTTTCTGTCCGTCGCCCACAACGGTGTTTTCTATATAGATACCACCGATGTTTGCCAATACATGATAGAGGTAATTGTTCCATTGGTTGATAACCGCATAGTATAGGCGGGAAGCTTCTTCATAAGTCTGTCCTTTCTCGCCAGTAGTAGTCCATTGGATGATTTGAGGAACAATACGCTTCAAGTTCTCAATACCCAGCAGAGATGAGCGGACAGCATCATCGCCCAAATCTTCATTCTGCGCACGCGGGTCTACGGCATCACGTACATCCTGCGCCTCACTATATTTATATAAACGGTCTGTATGACGGCTCAGGAAGTCGGCAAGCAAGTCCTTCTCTGCCTCTGGGGTTTCTTTACCATACCAACGATAGCCGTATTCTATGGCAAACATATCATACGGACCGATATGAGGAGAAAGCTCCGTAACACCGTCACCCGGCTGTGCCACATAGTTGAAACGTGCATAGTCCATGATAGAGGAGGAAGTGGTATTCATACGATCCGTAAATGTTTTGGAACGCAGGGAATCTGTCGGAAAAGTCCAGGAAGCAATCATATTGTGGCGCAAGCCCAACGAGTGCCCCACCTCGTGGCATGCCACAAAACGCATGGCATCACCCATCAGTTCATCCGGCAGCCTTACTCCTCTTGCTTCGGGACGTACGACACCGGTTTGCACTGTAATCCATTCCTGGAGCATGCCCAGCACATTATGCCACCACATGATGTCCGCTTCCAATATCTCGCCCGAACGGGGGTCGAGGATAGAGGGGCCCATGGCATTGGCTTTGGTGGAGGCGGCGTAGGTCAGCACGGAGTAGTTCACGTCATCCTTATCCACATTCATGCTGTCCGTCAGTTCCTTGGCTATGATAGCATTCTTGAATCCGGCACGTTCAAAAGCAGCCTGCCAATCCTCGATTCCCTGCTTGATATATTTCCGCCAACGACGGGGAGTGGAGTTCTCGATGTAGAACACAATCGGTTTGGCCGGTTCCACCAATTCACCGCGAAGGTAACGCTCCCGGTCTTCCGGTTTCGGTTCCAGACGCCAGCGGGTGATGAACGGTTTCTTGTCTACACGCTGCTGACCGTCACTGTAATTTAATAACGGATTAGTAAAATAACCTACACGCGGACTATCCAGACGTCCCATCATCGGTTTCTCCGGCAACAGCAACAGAGAGGAACTGACTTCGACCGTAACAAACACAGTCGTTGTTCCCTCAGTCACCTTAGTTGTCAGCTCGGAAGTAGCTACCACATTGTTCTCAAAAGCTTTGATAGATAAAATGCGGGAGAGATTCTTGATGGCCGAAGTTCCCAGGTTGATATTCGTAAAGACATTATTGATACTCGTCTCCGTACCATCATAAATATCGTTGACCTTGACCACTATCATGGTAGAGTCATTATTGAATGCCTCTATCTTGAAGCCGGCTATCAGCGGAGAAATATAATTATCCAGTACGGACTGCCGTATGGCATCCTCGTCCAGTGCCAACGGAAGAGGACGGCTCTGACGTACCAACAGCTTGTTGGCAGCCTTGTCCAATTCAAAACGCACCATCTGATTTTCGTAATTCGTACCACGGTTCACACCCGCCTCATTCAGTTCGGAAGGCACACGTTGTAATTTATTTACTACCAGCATATCACGTCCCAACAGCCTTGCCGGCACTTCAAAGTAATAATCGCTCTTCTTCTGGTAAACATTGAACATTCCCTTGCGGGCAATAGCATCGGAACCAGTCAATTTTTCGTAGTCGCTCTTGGATTGAACGCTGTCCTTGGTTTCACTCTTCTTTTTCTTACGGAACCATCCCATAGCTTCGGGAGAAGCAAAATCAGATGTACCGGCATGCAACAATACGGCAGGCTCACACATGAGTACTCCCGCAACTGCCACGACTGGCAGGATTGTCTTCAATTTCATCAATTCAAACTCTAACTTTAATGCAACAATTACTCCGTTAACTCTCTCTCTTTGACGTATGTTAATAAATACCAACCGCCAGTTTGTTCTACCTCCATAGAACAGTAAACGGGGCGCAAAGATACGAAAAGTATATTTTAAAAGTCACTAAACAACGCTCATTTATGTTTTTTCCATAAACAATATGAAGACTTTTACATATATATCATTTTTTCTCCCATCCTCTATCATTTCTTCTTCACATAAAATTTTGTACCACTGATACCAAATTATCTTCCCCAAGTGGAGGCAAAACAATGATAATATTGTATCTTTGCACCGTTTTTAACTTAGAAAATAAATAAGATAACAACGATATGATAGCTAAAATCAATCAGCTTCTGCAGGAAGTAGAGGCGCTGAAAGCCGCTAACGCCGAGGAATTAGAGGCACTCCGCATCAAATACCTCAGTAAAAAAGGAGCCATCAATGACTTAATGGCAGATTTCCGCAATGTAGCCGCCGAACAGAAAAAAGAGGTGGGAATGCGCTTGAACGAACTGAAAAACAAAGCACAAGAAAAGATTGCCGCCTTGAAGGAACAATTCGAAAGCCAGGATACCGGCTGTGACGATATTGACTTGACCCGTTCAGCCTACCCGGTAGAATTAGGAACTCGCCATCCGCTTTCCATCGTGAGAAACGAAATCATCGATATATTTGCCCGTATGGGATTCAACATCGCCGACGGACCGGAAATGGAAGACGACTGGCACGTATTCTCCTCCATGAATTTTGCCGAAGACCATCCGGCACGCGACATGCAGGATACATTCTTCATCGAAAATGATACAGAAAACGTATCGCACAGCATCATTCTTCGCACACACACATCCAGCGTGCAAAGCCGTGTTATGGAGACTACACAGCCTCCTATCCGCGTGCTTTGTCCGGGACGTGTATACCGTAATGAAGCCATCAGCTACCGCGCACACGCATTCTTCCACCAAGTAGAAGCCTTGTACGTAGACCGCAATGTATCTTTCACCGACTTGAAGCAGGCTTTATTGCTCTTTGCGCAAGAGATGTTCGGCAGTGACACCAAGATTCGTCTGCGTCCTTCCTACTTCCCCTTCACCGAGCCAAGTGCCGAAATGGACATCAGCTGCAACATCTGCGGCGGCAAGGGCTGCCCCTTCTGCAAGCACACGGGTTGGGTAGAAATTTTGGGATGCGGTATGGTAGATCCGAATGTATTGGAGCTGAACGGAATAGACAGCAAAGTGTATAGCGGATATGCCCTGGGTATGGGTATCGAACGCATCACCAACTTAAAATACCAGGTGAAAGACCTTCGTATGTTCTCTGAAAATGACACACGCTTCTTGAAAGAATTCGAGAGCGCTTACTAAATATAGTGAATAACGGTTAGTGATTAGTGATTAATAAGTTGCGCATTTTCAGCATATCATTAATCACCCATCACTAACCACTCATCGCTAACCACTATTTTTCGCTATGGCAAAAGACAAACTTGTAACCTCCGGCTATTGCCTTATCCTGGCTGCCAATTTCCTTTTGTATTTTGCCTTTTATCTGATACTACCGGTTCTTCCATTCTACCTGACTGAGGTATTCCATACCGGAAATGCAGCAGTAGGTGTCATCTTGTCATGCTACACCATTGCCTCGCTCTGCATACGCCCATTTTCGGGATACCTGCTCGACACACTGGCCCGCAAGCCTCTTTATCTGGTGGCATATTTCATCTTTATCACCATTTTCGCAGGTTACATGTTGGCGGGAGTCCTATCCATATTCATCATGTTGCGGGTTGTCCACGGTCTTGCATTTGGAATGGTGACTGTAGCAGGAAATACAATTGTGATTGACATTACCCCTTCATCTCGTCGCGGCGAAGCCGTAGGATATTATGGACTGATGAACAATACAGCCATGAGCTTCGGCCCGATGATTGGTCTTTTCATGCATGACATCTATTCCTTTGAAACGATTTTTGCCTGCTCGCTCATATCGGGAACTATCGGTTTTGTTGCCGCATGCCTCGTCAAGACCCCACCCAAACAACCTGTCAAACGAGAACCTATCTCATTGGACCGCTTTGTGCTGCTGAAAGGTATCCCGGCAGGAATCGCACTGCTATTGCTCTCCATACCATATGGCATGACAAGCACTTATGTAGCCATGTATGCCAAAGAAATAGGAATTACCTTGAATTCCGGATTGTTTTTTACTTTTATGGCCGTCGGCATGGCAGTGTCCCGCATGTTCTCCGGCAAACAAGTGGATAAAGGGCGTATCACCCAAGTCATAACTTTAGGACTATATCTGGTATGTAGCTGTTTCTTCATATTGTCCGCTTGCGGACTACTGATGAAGACCGTCCCAGAATTGACAAACATATTGTTTTTTATGGTTGCCCTCCTATTGGGAGTAGGCTTCGGGACGATGTTCCCCGCCTTCAATACGCTGTTCGTAAATCTGGCCCCCAACAACCAGCGCGGAACAGCCACCTCTACCTACCTGACTTCATGGGATGTAGGCATTGGCATAGGTCTGACAGCAGGAGGTTATATCGCACAGATTACCTCTTTCGATATGGCATATTTTTTCGGAGCCTGCCTCACGGTTATCTCCATCTTTTATTTCAATCTGAAAGTATCTCCTCACTATCATAAAAACAAATTAAGATGAGAAAGAAAGAGCGTTATGAAAAAATCCTTGCTTGGTTTAGGGAGAACGTTCCCGTAGCCGAAACAGAGTTGCATTATGACAATCCGTTCGAGCTGTTGATAGCAGTTATTCTCTCTGCACAATGTACGGACAAACGCGTCAATATGATTACCCCTGCCCTTTACCGGGACTTCCCTACTCCCGAAGCACTCGCCGCTACTACTCCCGACGTGGTATACGAGTATATCCGCAGCGTGTCCTATCCCAACAACAAGGCCAAGCACCTTGTAGGCATGGCCCAAATGCTGGTGAAAGACTTTAAAAGTGAGGTCCCCGATAGCCTTGAAGAACTGGTAAAACTGCCCGGCGTAGGCCGCAAAACAGCCAATGTCATCCAATCCGTCGTTTTCAATAAAGCGGCTATGGCAGTAGACACACACGTGTTCCGCGTCAGCCATCGCCTGGGTCTCGTATCAGATAAATGTACAACCCCGTTCAGTGTCGAAAAAGAATTGGTAAAACATATACCGGAAACAGACATCCCTATAGCCCACCACTGGCTTATCCTTCACGGTCGCTATGTATGCCAGGCACGTACTCCACAATGTGATACCTGCGGTTTGCAATTAATGTGCAAATATTATTGCCAGAAATATAAAGTTAGCAAAGAGAGCGGCAAAGACAAAGAATAAACAACGGTTTCATAGCAAAAAAAAGAAATAAATGCTAACTTTGCGCTCACTAAAAAGAAATTAGTAACACTTTTAAATAAAATAGAGTATTATGACAATTGATCAATTTAACTTTGCCGGAAAAAAGGCATTCGTTCGTGTGGACTTCAACGTACCCTTGGACGAAAACTTCAACATTACAGATGATACCCGTATGCGTGCCGCTCTTCCTACATTGAAGAAGATTTTGGCCGATGGCGGTAGTGTAATTATCGGTTCTCACCTCGGTCGTCCGAAAGGCCCGGCTGACAAGTTCTCCTTGAAGCACATTCTGAAGCATCTCGAAGAGTTGTTGGGTGTTGAGGTGCAATTTGCTAACGACTGTATGGGCGAAGAAGCTGCCGTAAAGGCTGCTGCTCTGCAACCGGGTGAAGTGTTGTTGCTCGAGAACCTCCGTTTCTACGCTGAAGAGGAAGGCAAACCCCGCGGTTTGGCTGAAGATGCTACAGACGAAGAAAAGAAGGCTGCCAAAGCTGCTGTTAAGGAAAGCCAGAAAGAATTCACCAAGAAATTGGCTTCTTATGCAGATTGCTATGTAAACGACGCTTTCGGTACCGCTCACCGTGCACACGCTTCTACTGCATTGATCGCTAAATATTTCGACAAGGACAACAAAATGTTCGGTTACCTGATGGAAAAAGAAGTAAAGGCTGTTGATAAAGTTTTGAACGATATCCAACGTCCGTTTACTGCCATCATGGGTGGTTCCAAAGTTTCTTCCAAGATTGAAATCATTGAAAACCTGCTGAACAAGGTAGACAACCTGATTATTGCCGGCGGTATGACTTATACTTTCACCAAAGCCATGGGCGGCAAAATCGGTATTTCTATCTGCGAAGATGACAAACTGGATTTGGCTCTTGACCTGGTGAAGAAAGCAAAAGAAAAAGGCGTAAACCTTGTTTTGGCTGTTGATGCCAAGATTGCCGATTCTTTCTCCAACGATGCCAACACCAAGTTCTGCCCGGTTGACGAAATTCCTGATGGCTGGGAAGGTCTTGATATCGGTCCTGAGACTAAAAAGATCTTTGCAGATGTCATCAAGAACTCCAAGACTATCCTTTGGAACGGTCCGACGGGTGTATTCGAATTCGAGAACTTCACTCACGGTTCACGCGCTGTAGGCGAAGCTATCGTAGAAGCTACCAAGAACGGTGCTTTCTCACTCGTAGGTGGCGGTGACTCTGTAGCTTGTGTCAACAAGTTCGGCTTGGCAAGCGGCGTGTCTTACGTATCTACCGGTGGCGGTGCATTGCTTGAAGCAATCGAAGGAAAAATCCTTCCGGGTATCGCTGCTATCAACGAATAAAAACAAGCAAAATAACACCCAAAGGCAGCTCTTTGAAAAAAGGGTTGCCTTTTTTACTACTATCCATCCCTATAATGAGACGAATTCTACTATCCTGCATCCTTTTATCAGCCACATGCATCCTGAAAGCACAAGATGCTTGTCTGAATGATGTAGTCAACACTTTAAAAGACCGCATTTCACTCTCCGGCTATGCCCAAGTGGGATATACATACGATGATGCGGGCGAAGGTACCAGCAATACTTTCGATATAAAGAGAGTTATCTTTATGGCGCGCGGTAAAATCACCGATAAATGGTCGGCTTACTTCATGTACAGCTTTGCCAATACCGGAAAAATTCTGGAAGCCTACACGGAATACCGCTTTCTCCCTCAACTCACAGCACGTATCGGACAGTTCAAAACCATGTATACCATTGAGAACCCGATGTCTCCCTGCTTTGTCGAATTAATAAACTGTTATTCTCAAGCCGTCAATTACCTGGCCGGTATCAATGGCAGTGATCCGTTGTATGGCTCTGCAAGCGGTCGTGATATGGGATTGTTAATTTATGGAGACTTGTTCGACTCTTTGATGACTTATAACCTTGCCATCATGAACGGACAAGGCATCAACCTAAAAGATAAAAACAATCAGAAAGATATTGTAGGCAGCCTTATGGTACATCCATTGAAATGGTTGTCCGTCGGCGGTTCCTTTGTTAAAGGGAAAGGATGCGCCGTAGCCGTTTCTTCCATTAATCCAGACATAGCCATAGGAGAGAATTACACCCGAAACCGCTGGTCGGCAGGTGCCACCATCAAAACAAAATCCGTAGATGTACGTACAGAATACTTGGCCGGAAAAGACGGACACGTTAAAAGTGACGGTTACTATGCAACCGTATCTGCCCATGTGCTTCCCAAATTTGACGTAATAGCCTCTTATGACTATTTCAACAAAAATAAAACTATTTCCGATAAACAGACCAATTATGTAGCAGGTGTACAGTATTGGTTCTATCCCAAATGCCGTCTGCAAGCCCAGTATACATACTGTAACCGCCATAAAGGAGAAAACTCAAACCTGCTTCAAGCACAGTTGCAAGTTCGTTTCTGAGCTGGGGAAATGGAAATTTATGAACTTTTTGGCATCCTTTTTGTAGTTTTATAAGATACATACCCAAAAAGAGACTGATTTATGAACGAACAAGCCATACAAGAACAATATCAGCATATCGTTACTCTACTCAAGCAGCAACGGCTGAAGGAAGCACAATCCCAACTGGAAGCCTTTCTTTGGAACAGCGGTGACTGGACACTCCGCAACCGCTTGGAACAAGCTCAGACATCCTATCAGTACATGCTGCAATACATGCGCCAGGGAATCGACGATCCTGAACGACAGAAACTATATCGCCAGATTCTGACCGAAACTTGGGAAGTCGCTGACCAGGCACGTCTGTCTCTCCTTGACGGAGTTTCCACGCACTATTACCATTCCCTGCGCAATAACCGGGAACGCCTCCCCAAAGAATACAATATTGCCGCACTGCAGAAGGTATTGGAATCTTTCCCTGATGACCTGGCCGTTTGTCAGCTGATGCCGGATAACCAAGGCATGGACGCCGTACTGCAACGGCACGAACAAACCGCCCAGGTTCTTTTCCTTTCCACATGGAGTAACAGTGACTGGTCTGCAGAAGACGAACAGCAAGCCAAAGGATTACTGGAATCAGAAATGCTTCCCACCAATGATTTGTGCCTGTTCACCAGTGCCGTCATGCTCAGTCTGATGGAGTGCTTTGATACCCGTAAATTCTCATGGTTGCTGGACGCCGTAACGCATGCAAATACGCAAGTAAACCAACGGGCTTTGGTAGGTATCGCTTTCGCACTTCTTTTTCATCCCACCCGTCTGTCGCTTTATCCCGAATTGACAGCCCGCCTTTCCCTGCTCAACGAAGACAGCAGTTTCGGCAAGCAACTGAACCGTATTTACATCGAGCTGCTCCGTAGCCAGGAAACGGAAAAGATAGACAAAAAGATGCGTGAAGAAATCATTCCGGAGATGATGAGGAATGTGAACATCATGCGTAACATGAAGTTCGGTTTTGAAGAGAACCCTGAGGAAAACGATCTTAATCCGGATTGGGAAAAAGCTTTTGAAAGTTCCGGACTGGGAGACAAGATACGGGAGATGAACGAATTACAGCTGGAAGGCGCTGACGTCTATATGAGTACGTTTGCACAACTCAAGACTTATCCGTTCTTTAAGGAACCGTACAACTGGTTCTATCCGTTCGACATGCATCACTCCAGCATCATCAAGGAATTCGGATTCAAGCCTACCGGAGACAATGCCATCCTCTCCCTTATCCTCCAATCCGGTTTCTTCTGCAATAGTGACAAGTATTCCCTTTGCTTTACAATGGCACATATACCACAGTCACAGCGTACGATGATGCTCAGCCAGATGACTTCCCAGGATTTGGATGCACTCATGGACGAAAGCAAATCTTCCGCTTTACGGCAGTATGCCGAACGACCGGATGTCATCAGCAACCAGTATGTCCACGACTTATACCGTTTCTTCAAGTTAAGCCAGCGCAGACACGAGTTCCGTGACATCTTCAAGGAAGAGATTGCCCTGCACCGTATCCCGGCACTCAAAGATATTCTGTGCAAACCCGAGCTGCTGATTACCATCGCCGATTTCCACTTCCGCAAAGAACACCCGGCAGAAGCATTGGAGCTTTATAAGGAATTGATAGCCTTGAACCATGCAAATGCAGACATTTTCCAAAAGGCTGGCTATTGCCTGCAAAAGGAAAAGAGGTATAAGGAAGCGATAGACGCCTACCTGAAAGCCGATGTACTAAAGCCCGACCATGTCTGGACAATCCGCCATCTCGCTACGTGCTACAGGCAGATAAGGGACTTTGCCTCTGCACTGGAATACTACAAGAAAGTGGAGGCAATCCAGCCGGAAAACCATAATATCCTTTTCTACGCCGGAAGCTGCCTTGCCGAACTGGAAAGATATGAAGAGGCTCTGCAATATTTCTTCAAGCTTGATTTCATCGAAAGCAATTGTATCAAAGCATGGCGTGCTATAGGCTGGTGTTCGTTTGTCAACGGCAAGTATGAGCAAGCAATGAAGTATTACGAAAAGATACTCGTCTCCAAACCACTCGCAGCAGACTATCTCAATGCCGGACATGTTGCTTGGAGAACGGGCAAAATAGAAAAAGCTGCAGAACTTTACAGTAAAGCAGCTTTGGAATATGGCGGGCAGGAGATTTTTAGAGAAATGTTCGGTAAAGACAAAGAAACACTTGTCAGACAAGGAATCAGTGAAAAAGATATCCCTCTAATGATGGATCTGGTTTAGACCTCCAACAACTCCCTGTACAGCCTCTGTACGGGGAGCCCCATTATATTATAGTAACTCCCGGATATGTTTTCCACCCCAATGAATCCAATCCACTCTTGTACACCATACGCTCCGGCTTTATCCATGGGTTGGTATTTGTCCACATAATAGGCAATTTCTTCTTCGTTCAGTTTGGCAAAACGCACTTCTGTTGCCGCCGCAAAACTGCGTTGCCACTCAGTGGTAGTGATGCATACACCGGTAAACACTTCATGGGTACGTCCGGACATGTCGCGCAACATCTGCATAGCTTCTTCCCTATCCTTGGGTTTTCCGAGAACTTGTCCATCCAGCCAGACAATGGTATCTGCTGTAATCATCAATTCGTCCGGATACATCATATCACGGTAGGCATCCGCCTTTTCCCTGGATATGTAAAGAGGAATATCCGCTCCCCGCAACGTATCGGGATAAGATTCATCCACATCGGGCAAAGTTCTTACTTCATATTCCACTCCCAAACCAGCCAGCAATTCTTTCCTTCGCGGAGAGTTGGAGGCAAGAATCACTTTATATTTCTTCAGATTATCCAACATCATGTCATTTACGATTTGACGATTTACAATTTAACGATTGAAACAACTACCAACCGAAAGCTTTTTCATCTGCCAGCCAAAGCCCCTGCACTTTCAATACCTGTTCCACAATGTCGCGACCACAGCCATAACCCCCTTCTGCATACGAAATATAGCGAGCTACCGCCTTCACTTCGGAAACAGCATCCTTCGGACAACAAGGTAAACCACACTCACGCATCACCTCCAAGTCGGGAATATCATCACCTACATACAATATTTCCTCGTCCTTCAAACCGTGACGATTACGGAAATCGCGGTAATCATGTATTTTAACAGAAGAACCCATATAGATATTTCCATCCTCAAAACCTAAAGAAGTAAAACGTTTGCGGACTGCTTCTGTACGTCCACCCGTAATTATACCCAGCAACACACCTTGCTTAGCAGCCAGATGCAGGGAATAACCATCCTTTATGTTGACCGTACGCAGAGGTTCACCCTCCGAACTCATAGGGATAACATTGGCACTCAGCACACCGTCCACATCAAAAACAAGGGCTTTTATCTTTTTCAAATCATAGTTTATGGTACTCATTGCACTTTTTTCTTGTTCATTATAATACCTATATGCAGCAAAACATTAGTTCAAAAGAGGCAAGCATCGGCATCCGGTTATCTTATTGCCAACCGATGTATATTCTCGCTAATCTCCCGATATAGTTCCAGCATTTGCGGCTCATCGGCAAGCATCCGCAGATGCTCGGCAATGACATTCTCATCATAGCGCACAGCCGGTCCTGTCTGTGCGGCAAGCGGTTCCAGCTCATGCACCTTGCGGGCCGTCTCGTCTATCAAGGGGAGCATTGCCTCGAACGGCAACCCGTACTTTTTCAGCAGTTCAGCAGCCAACACATACATGTGATTGGTAAAATTGCACGTAAACACAGCTGCCAGATGCAAACTTTTGCGCTGCTCAGAACTTGCTTCATACACTTTTTCCGATAGGGCGGAAGCAATGTCCTTCAGAAGCTGCACATCCTCTTCCGAGTTGCTTTCCACAAAACACGGTATCTGTCCAAAATCCACTTCACGCTGCTTACTGAAAGTCTGCATCGGATAAAGCACTCCATAACGCACTACATGCCCCTGCCAAATATTCATAGGAATACTGCCGGCTGTATGCACCCATAAAGCATTCTCCTTTCCAGAAACAATCTGGGGTAATAATTCTACAAAAGCCGCGTCCTTCAGCGAAACGATATAAAGCTGCGCCTCCTTCGTAACCGCCTGCAGCTCCGTGGTATATGCAGCTTCCACCGTCTGTGCCAATCCCTGCGCCGATTCTTTTGTACGGCTGTAGACCTGCACAATACGAAACCCTTTCCGATAAAGAGCTTTTGCCAGATTAGTAGCCAGATTTCCGGCACCGATAAAGGCAATGGACATATCTTCTATACTTCTTCCTGCCATACGCTTATCTTGTTGCCAACCAATACAGAATAGCCCCTAATGCCAGCAACGCCAACGGCAGCAGATAAGCGGACATCGTACCGAGTAAGGCAGTTATCAACCCGAAGTTCAATATCAGCCACAAACCTATCAATACCAATCCCACTGACTTGTCATGCTTGAACAGCAGAAAAATCACTGCGGTATACAATAGAAAATTATCCTTATTCATCACCCACGGCAAGCCGATTGCAGAAAAATGCACCAATTTGTCCACCAAGTAAAGAATGCCGAATACAATCAGTGTGATGGCAGTGGCCTTATATGTATCACGGTTATTGTTTGCTTTTGCTGCACTCACTGTTACTTTCCTCCGTACTTATTGATATGTATCTTTTCCCACTGCAGATTGTCTTCGTTGAAAGGCTTGCGCTCCATCCCCTTATGGCCGATAGCAATAACACTAAGCACCTGCAACTGCAAAGGAATATCCAACACCTCGTGCACATACTCGCCGGAAGGCATACCGGAAGCCGTAAAACGTTCGCGCACCTGCACCCAGCAGCTTCCCAGCCCCATATCTTCGGCCTGAAGTTGCAGGTAGATGGAAGCAATGGAGGCATCTTCTATCCACACATCGCTTGCCAGCGGGTCGGCAACAACCACTACAGCCAGTGCCGCATCGGCAATGAACTGCGATGCCTGCTCCTTGCAATAGGACAATTCCTTCAATTTATCCTTCTCGTCCACCACTATGAACTGCCATGCATTGCTGCGTTTCGACGTGGGTGCCATCAGGGCTGCTTTCATCAAAGTAACGACTTGTTCTTGTGTCAATTCTTCTTCTGTAAACTTCCGCATGCTGCGGCGGGCTTTTATCAATTCACTGAAACTTTCCATAATGATTTTATGTGCTAATATGCTAATGTGCACATCGACACATTAACAATAATTTTTGCAAAGATACGAGATTATTTTTTAAATTTGCAGGCCATGCCCCTCAAACTCACTACATATTACCGTGGGAGCAAGGTTCCTGACCTACCAGGCACCAACACCTTCCATTCCACAGAGTTGTTCCGAATCTATGAGGAAACTCCGGGGTATACCCCCATACTCATTGTGGCATCCGAAGATGACAAGCCCGTTGCGAAACTGCTTGCCGCCATACGTAAAAGTGTCCGCATGTTTCCACCCGGCATCATCAAAAGATGTGAGGTGTACGGTACGGGAGAATATTTCAATAACGAGGCAGACAAAGAGACTATCTTCAGTGACATGCTGCAAAGGCTTACCAATGAAGCATTGCGCGATTCTTTTCTCATCGAGTTCCGCAACCTGGAAAATGCCATGTTCGGATACAAATCTTTCCGAGACAACCAATACATCGCCATCAATTGGCTGCGGGTACGCAACTCGCTGCACAGCGTCGAAAAGGTGGAAGAGCGTTTCAGCCCGTCACGTATCCGGCAAATAAAGAAAGGGCTCAAAAACGGCGCCCAAGTACGGGAAGCACGTACCAAAGAGGAGATTCTCTGTTTTGCCCAGATGTTGCGCCACGTATATTCTTCCAAGATACGGCGCCACTTCCCCAGCATCAAGTTCTTTCAGCATCTCGAAAACCAGTTGACAAAAGGGCAGCAAAGCAAAATCTTCATCGTCATTTATAAGGAGAAGATTATCGGTGGCAGCGCATGCATTTATTCAGATGACAGCGCCTATCTATGGTTCTCTGGTGGCATGCGCAAGACTTATGCCCTGCAATATCCGGGGATTCTTGCCGTATGGAAAGCACTGGATGATGCCAAACAACGCGGATACCGCCACTTAGAGTTCATGGACGTGGGACTTCCCTTCCGTAAACATGGCTACCGTGAGTTCGTTCTCCGCTTTGGAGGAAAACAAAGCAGCACCCGACGCTGGTTCCGTTTCCGTTGGAACTGGCTGAATCGGGTGCTGATAAAGATGTATGAATAAAAACGGCTTTATTGGGATATTTTAAATACGACAGTGCTATATGCACCCATTTTTACCATAATGTCATCCCCGTCCTTCTGCTGCTGAATATCCCCATTTACTCCGACGGCTTTCTCTATCTTATCCGTCAGTGTAATTTCAGTGGCAGAGACACCAAAGTTATGTATTACCAACATTTTCTCTGTATCCTTCGTCATATACCAAGCAGCAATAGTCTTACCGGCAGTGGTATTATTTTCATTGTAAATGTCATGTTTTGACATCTTTCCTTCAGCCAATGAAGGATAAGTATTACGTAGTTTGGCAAACCGAATATAAACATTCAACAGAGAACTTTCATCATTCTGCTGTTCCACCACAGACTTTATGCTGGAAGCTACCCCCTTGTCTATCTTATCCGTATAAGCAGTTACCGTATTATCTCCCCACAACATCGGACTGCGCACATACTCGTCGCCATTGTCCTTCATTCCATAGAGTCCCAGTTCTTCACCGTAATAGATATAAGGTTCGCCCGGACCGGTCAGCAAGACAGCTGCCGCCAGTTTCTCCTTATCAATGGATTTACCCAGTTTGGAAGCAGTACGATCCTCATCATGGTTTGAAAGTTTGGTAGCTTCTATGTAATCCGGGCGGTTAGCAGCATAAAGCTGTTGATAGCTCATGATATCTTTTACAAAGTAACAACCCGTACTGTTATTAATGGCCCACTCCAAACGATACCAAAAGTCAAACTCAAACAGTGCGGGAAGCCCTTGATAATAAGGGGCTACTTCACTAGCACCCGAAAGAACTTCACCCACGATGTAAAGGTCTTCCGTCTTACCCTTCTGTTTATAATAAGCATTCAGTTCATCATAGAAAGTTCTCAAAAAAGTCGGATTTTCTGAACCTCCAGCATTATGATAGATATGTTTCACTGCATCAAGACGGAATCCATCTACTCCACGGTCTATCCATCCCTTAGCTGCTGCGACCACAGCCTTGAATGCCGGAGAACTTTTCAAATCAGACAATTTACCATAATTAAGGTCGGCAAAGGAAGCTGTATAAAAATGAGAGTGATAATACCATAGGTTCATAGACTCAAACATAATATCTTCAGCATCCTCACCTTGCTTTAAAGCAAAAGGTTCGCCATATTTCAGACGAGTGCTGGTAGAGGCAGCACCATATTTATGGTTGCCCCAATCTGTATTGCTGGTACGAATCAAGAATCCCCAAGGTGAAGAGAAGTCCACTGTCAATTCATAAATACCATTTCCCTTATCATAAAATTTCTTGCAAACAGCAGGGTCACCATAATAAAGATACTTGGCACCAGTAGTTGTCTGGTCTGTATTATCCGTATCCGCCTTTTCTGCAACGCTCACCGTCACCGTAGGTTTTGAAGCATTCGACCAATCGAGTACAAATTTATAACATCCGCTTACGACATCTGTTGAAGCTGTCGTAGAATACCATTCTCCCGAATTATATCCGTTTCCCCCTTCACTGGAAATCATATCAATTTTTCCTGCCTTGATGTCAGCTTCCGGGTCTTGAGAGAATATGTAGTAATTGCGATATTCGCTCTCAGTAGAAGCTTTTGCTGCCAGAAACCACGGATGTTCCGCACTCGTGTGGTTCAACACATAATCCAAATAAACCTTGATGCCCCGACTGTGTGCTTCGGCAACCAACCTGTCGAAGTCACTCTCTGTACCAAACTTTTGATTCACCTTCGTATAATCCGTCACATCATAGCCATGATACGAAGGCGACGGATGAATAGGAGAAAGCCAGATAGCCTTCACACCCAAAGAGTTGATGTAATCCAATTTAGAAATTAAGCCATTTATGTCACCATAACCGTCACCATTGCCATCGGAAAAGGAGTAAACCAATAACTGATAAGAGATGTCCGCACGTTTTTCCCCATCCCAATCAGCAGGAGATGCAGCAATCGCAGTCCATTCTGACGGCGTAGGTTCCGGCTCAGGTTCCGGTTCCGGTGTAGGTATAGTACCATTATCATCACTGCAAGCTACCAAGCAGAATGAAAACACACTAAATAAGAAAAAAGAAAGAAACTTAATCTTCTTCATACCATTAGATTTTCAAATTATTACTTGATTCAAAGATAGAGAAGAAAAAGAAGCCGATAGACCAAGTGTAACGAAAAAACACGGTTAATCTACGAAAACGTTTGCGTGTCAAGTAAACAGTCCTGCCGAACATAGTCAATCATATTTTCATACCGGAAATGTGATGTTTCACACATTTTCGATACGAGTTTAATGGAGAGTGACGCGAACCGCCATGTTGGGGATGGAGAGTTTTGTCTTACCTTCGTGCGTGCCGCTGATGGTGAGCATTCCGAAGTAGTAGAGCAGACTGATGAAGTTGCCGGGATTGGTGATGCTGACAGCAGGGAAACTATCCTTCAAGTCTCCGGTGATGTAGCCTTGGCTCACCAAGGTCTGTATGATGGAGGCATCATGGGCAAATTCCTTGTCCTTGCGAATAAGCATACGCAGCTTCTCATAATCAATGCGGATATTGCTCTCTATCATGTTGCGTGGCGCTTTGCCGTCGTCAATGTAGTTCTTGACGAAGTAAAGCACCATATTGGAATTGTACATGGTGGTTTCACCGTAACATTCCTGCGCGAAGCAGTAGTTGTCGTACCACGGTTTCATCATTGCTATCAACTCGTCGATGGTATGTTTGAAAGGGCTGTTCGTCGAATAATAGGCCAACATTTCGCGCACCTCCTCCTCGGTGAATCCCATCATCTGGTTGAACTTCGGCGCGAGGGAATAGTTGGTGCCGATGTTGAAACCGATGCTGAGGTCGTCCATCGTCACGGGGCTTACGCCGGTGATGAAACAACGTTTGATGCATGAATCCGTTCCTGCTTTCACCTTGTTGAAGAAAGCGCGCAGATAACCTTCGCCATGCGTCTCGTCCGTATATCGGCGCAGGCTTTCGGGACTGGAAAGGATGGTATTGGTGAAGTGGTCGTACTCGTCGATGAAGAGATACATATCCTGTCCGGCACGTTCACAAGCCTGACAGAGGAAGTCCAGCTGCTCCACGGCTCCGTTCGCCTTGCGCAGTCCTTCCAGAGTGTCTTGCGGAAGGAGGTCGGCGTATATCTTGCAGAAGTTCTCGAAAGTAATGCCGCAATGCGCATCCAGCCCTCTGCGGTAGTCGTTCAGCTCGCCGCCGATACCGGAGAAGTTGAGATGGAGCACCAGGTAGCTGTTGCGACTCTTCGTGGGATGTTGCCCGATGTACAGGTCACCGAAAAGGGCTTCGAACTTGTCACGGGTGCGCACGTCGTAGTATTGTCTCAGCATATTCAGCGTGAGGCTCTTGCCGAAGCGGCGCGGACGGATGAAGAAAAAGAATCGGTCCGCCTCCTCTATCATGGGAATGAAGCGGGTTTTATCTACATAATAATAATTGTCTTTGCGGATATCCGCAAAGTTCATCATGCCGTAGGGAAGTCTCTTTCTGCCGGGTATTATGTATTTCAATGGGTCCATCTGCTGTCCTCCTGTTGTTTTTTCTATTCAATCAGCCACTTTTGGCATTAACGACACAAAGATAGTGAAAGTTCTTGCAGAGAGGCGTATTGCCGTTGATATTTTAAGTTTCGCATGTAAATGACAAGGATTACGAATCATGAAACACGGATATAACAACAGAGCCAAATTAACTTGCGAAACTTCAATATGGTTGCGTAGTCGCTTTTCCCCGACGTTTATCATCGTCATGACAAGCATTCTTATGCTCCAGCACCGTCTTCCTTGATAAAATCCTCTATGTGTGATAGCGGTCCACTACAGTGAATAAATTTGTTCACTATAGTAAGCCGAACTATTCATTTACGTGAACAATAACGCTCACTATAGTGAGCTGTTAACAGACAAGGTGTTTTATACAACAAACATCTGTGATTCAGCATAGAGAGCAAAGAGGTTTACATCTTTCTTGCCATTATTTTTCCCGGATATCACGAAGCAACCGGACAATACTATATGAGAGTAACGCCTTGCCCTCATGCTGCCATAATGGTTACTATCATAGCTGTACACCCGATGAACAAAGGGATGCAGCAGATTATGAGAGCATGAGGGCAAAACTACGTTCAACTTTTTTTGGCTGCCTTGAGCAAATACTGCATCACAAACAATGCAATTATCTCTCAAGTTCTCTTATAGCCTATTTGCCTGATGAATCCAATATGCTAATCCGATAAACACCGACTGTCTATCTGTTTGTGAGCCGAAACCGGAACTGTTTCAAAAGATACTTATTTTCTCATGATAAATGGGACAATACATAAACCTGGCACCCATTTAAAAATCACGCAGAATATGATATTATCCAGTATAGTGCTTAGCATAGAATGAATATTTGAGTTTATCAAAAATAGAGAGCATCCATGTGATAATACAAATTATTACCATCCACGACAAATTACCACCTACTCATTTTTTCGGATCAGCTATAGTTGGCAGAGAACTTCTTCGGTATCATGAAGTCTGAACTTCTCTATGCAGAAGAATTTGAATCGCCCGAAGACTTCATGAAGGCTTTAGAGGAATATATCGTTTATTACAACTATAAAAGAATAAAGTCCCGGTTAAATGAAAAGAGTCCGGTACAATACCGAACTCTTTCTATAACTGGTTAATGTTTAACCTGTCCAACTTTTGGGGCGCACTTCACCTGCAGCCCTTTTCACAATAATACTTTATATTCTTTCAGCACATTGTTTTTACTGAATACTCCCGGTATTGTTCTTGAAGTTTAACTTCACTGTTTGTCCGGCAACTACCTTAACGGCATCCTGATCATTGCCTTTACCGCGGAATAGAATCTTGCCATCAAAAACATTAAATTCAGTTTGCCACCAATCGCAGTTCTCCAATTTTACACACATACGCAAATTCCCTTCTTTGCATACCGGAGACACATACTCACCTTCTGCATTCAATTTGAATTTATCAACATCTGCCAACTGAGCATCCCATCCGCCAGCTGCTGCATCACCAATCAAGTAAGGCACTGGTTCAGAAAGAACAATCTTTCTATTTATGCTCTTCTTATCCGCAGAAAGTGTACATATCACTACTATCTGATAATAACCTGATGTACTGATTACCAAATTAGTTCCACCTGCCGGATATTCGCCATACCCTTTGGGATCTTCGTTTTCAGCTCCAAAGTTGTCACCAGTATCCCAGCTCATTTCATTATTGAACTTAATGCCTTGACCTGCTTCAATATAATAGATTCCCCAGAACATACCATCGTGACTATGTACCGGTATCATTTCCGGTGCATTTTCCCACTTCCAATCCCATGGTGCACCAACAACAAACATCTTTTCGGGTAACGTAGCACTTGAAGTGTCTTCTGCCGTACAAATAGCCTGAGCAGAAAAAACACCGGTGCGTAAATCCAGTTTCAATGTAACATCATAAATGCCAGCTTTACCTACAGTAAAGTTATCCCCTCCACCTTTACATTCACTGAATGCCTCGGAAATAGCACCTTTTGCGACGGCTCCCATATTTGAGTGCATCTTCACTGTTGCCCCTTGATAAGGAATATCCACGCCCCAATTATGCAAGTAACGGAACTTCATTTCTTTCTTATCCAGTGTTACATCTTTTATAGTATACTCCACAGTAGCCTGAGCTTCATTCAAAGCACCCACCATAGCAGTTTCATCATTCCACTGCTGAGGAGTTGCATCACCAATAATACCAAAATCAGTAGGGATAACCGTGAGCTGATTATCAGCCTTATTAAAAGCTACATAATATAATCCGTCTTTCGCAACCGTGAACGGGCTACCACCTACGGTCAATCTATAAGTCGGAGCCGGAGTCGTAGCAACAGATTCTCCACTGCCATAATTGATTTCATTGCCTTCAGAATCCACCTCCAACATAGTGAAACTCCCTGATGATTTGAGCCATGTATAGATTCCTACAATATTAGTTCCTTCCGGAGCATTGTCAAACGCTGGAGTTGTCAATTGAGAGGAAGTGGCAGCCGCACTATAAATTGTAGCATCACCCGTAATATACAATCCTGTCGGAACAGCCGTAATCACCTTCCAGTTATCATTTCCTTCTTCACAACTTGTCCCTACTGCCAGTAGCAATAAGAGTGTTGCTATATATTCAAATACTTTTTTCATTTTATCAAGTATTAAATCATTAAACATTAGTAACCGTAATTCTGAGTCAACTTAGTATTCAAACTTAAAACATCTTCATGGATAGGAAACACGGTAGTATATCCGTTAGCTTCACCCTGTAGTTGAGGTCTGTCAGTGTAGGCACGTGTAAACTTACCAAAGCGTACCAAATCTTGGCGGCGCAAACCTTCCCAAGCAAATTCCCTCAGACGCTCTGCCAATAATGTTTCAAGGTTAGCTACTACATCTGTACTTGCTCCAGCGCGAGCACGAACTTCATTTAGTTCAACATTTCCACTTTCGCCATTTCTTACCTTTGCCTCACTTATCATCAATAATACATCAGCATAACGGAACAAAACGATGTCATTCGTTTGCAATTTACCATCATTGGTTGCAGCTGCATCCAGTTCGTATTTTTTCATGCGTGCACCGGCAGTTTTTTCAGAAGCCTTACCAGACATATCCAATGAAATTTCAGCAGGAAGATACTCCAAATCTGTTCCATCATCCAATTTAATAATACCTTTCGGTCCTTCTACTTTACCGGCATAATAGGTAACATCAAAACGTGGGTCTACTGCATTTGTTCCATATCCAAAAGCATCGAGAGCTTCTTTGGTAGCCGAAGAGCCATTCCATCCCCCCTGTCCATAAGCATTACCATGATTATAATGACGGGAACGGATCAAGTTATAGAACTCATTTTTATACAAATTAGGATCCATGGGAATAGTAAGAATGTTCTCTACTGAAGTTTCATTTTTCGTAGAGAAGTTGGAAGCAAAGTTATCGGCCAACTGATAGCCCAACTCTTTAATCTTAGTACCATAAGCAATTGTAGCTTCCCAAGCATTTTTTTCTGCTCCATCCACAGTAAACTTGATAGTTTTCCCATCGGGCTTTGAACCGTCAGTCCAATTATCGTCTGTATAAATTTCGGCATTCAAAGCCAATTTTGCCAATAGAAAGTAAGCAACCGGTTTCGTTATTCTACCGTAATACTCACCCGGCAAGTTGCTATGAGCATCACTCAAATCAGCTACAGATTCCTCAAGTTCTGTTTTCACAAATGTGAATACAACGGAACGTTCAGACTGTTCGACATCAGCCATTGCCGTAGTAGAAGAGGTAACCAACGGCACACGAGCAAACATATCCAACAGATAATAGTAATACAAAGCACGGAATGCGCGAACCTCGGATATATACTTGGGCACAGATGTATTTTCGGGGTCTTTCGCCAAAATTTCATTCAACTTATCCAATGATTTATTGGCTTGAGCAATTACCCTATAAAGATAATCCCATGAACCTTTTACCAAGTCGTTCTTCGTTCCCCATTTATGAAGGAATACATCCTGCCACAACCCTCCATCATACCAGTCACCACCACGTGTAGGGAGAACAGCCTCATCGGTAGTAAAAGTATTCAAGTCATAAAGACCACGGTCAGTACCTTGTAAACCCGATCCACCACCATTAGCACCTACTTGGGTATAGAGCGAAGCTACTGTATTTAAATAGAGTAGCGTAGAATTTTGATATGCCTGTTCCTCCGTAATCTGATCTTTCGGATTCTCTTCCAAAAAAGCATCGCAAGAAGACAAACCGACAGTTGCCACTGTTGAAATCAACAAGCTATATAATATATTTTTTTTCATAATATACATCTAATTAAAAGTTAACACTAAGTCCTAAAGAGTAAGTACGAGACAACGGATAGAAACGTTTGTCATCAACACCCAAATCACCACCTACGGTAGTACTGTTAATCAAAGGAGAAAGCCCTGAGTAGCCGGTAATTGTAGCCAAATTATTTACAGAGAACGTGACACGCAAGGACTTGATAGCTTTCATGTTCTTTGTATTAAGATTCCAGCCCAATGTCACATAATCAAAATGCAAATAGTCACCTTTCTCCAACCAATAGTCTGTCACTGTCTGGTCTTTAATATTCTTCTCTGGAGCTCCTTGCATTACGTTGTATGTGGGGAACTGATTCATATTCATGTAGGATAAAGAGGTACCGTTATATATTTTGTGCCCGAACGCACCATTCATTTGCACCTGAATATCAAATTGTTTATAACGGAAGCTAACATTAGCACCCAATAAAGCTTTAGGCATAGCCTGACCTGCTATATAGCGATCTTTTCCATCTGCAAGGTCAACCCCTTCAACACCATCAATGTCTTGGATGTGGTAAGTATAGTCACCAAATCCATTATCGACCAAACCGTCGCATTTAGGTAAATAGAATACACCCACCGGCTGCCCCACCATCTGATAGATAATCTGATTGTAGCCACCAATGAAGCCAGCACCATTCATGCCACCCAAATTCATATATTCTTTGGCGGTCATAGCTTCACCCATATATGTGCCATTCAACGAGAGCAACTTATTCTGTTGGAAAGCTATGTTAGCGTTGATATTCAACTCCATATCTTTGGTTTTCAGAGGAGTTCCACCCAATGATATTTCAATACCCGTGTTACGCATAGCTCCCATATTGGCAAGCAAAGTAGGATAGGTAAAAGGAGGAACCTTCACATCATAATTGTAAAGCAGGTCGGTTGTCTTTGAATTATAATAATCAAAACCCAAAGTCAAACGTTCGTCAAACATTCCCAAGTCAAAACCAACATCAAAAGTTTTCTTAACTTCCCATTTCAAATCCGGATTATAATTGCGGGTCACCCCCATAGTTACTACAGGAAGGCCATTTACTGTAGTTGTACCATTCGGACTCATCAAAGGCAAAGACATATAGGAACTGATAGCATCCTGATTACCAGCAAGACCATAACCAGCTCTAATCTTCAAATTGCTGATAATATCAATATCTTTCATAAATTCTTCTTCAGAAAGCACCCAAGCCAAAGATGCTGACGGGAAGAAAGCCCATTTGTTGTTTGCTCCAACTTTAGAAGAACCATCTGTACGGGCGTTCACAGTTACAATGTATTTATCGGCATATGAATAATTAACACGTCCCATGAAAGATGCCAAACTCGGATTATTATAATAAGAAGTGTTATTACCCCATTTTAACACTGCACCTGCTTGCAAATTGTTATATAAAAAATCATCAGAACTAAATCCATTCACTGTAGCTCCAAAACCTGTGTTAGTTACCCTTTGAACTTCAGCCAAAGCTAAAGCATTGATGTAATGCTTGCCAAAAGCCTTCTTATAGGTCAACATCATATTCGCCAACATAGATTGCGACTTATTGTCACCACGATAAGCTTCACCACGATTACTCAACCCTGCTTTAATAGAAGTAGGGATGTACTTCTTGTTCTCCTTTACATTGTATGTATAAGAACCAAATGCACTCAATTTCAAATCATCTGTAATGCTATAAGTAATGCGTGCATTCGCATTAATAAATGCATTCGTTTCGCGGTCATCAATATCCAAACGACCTAGCGGATTATGCACCTCATTAGCATTGGCATTTTCATCCCACATTCCCGTCTCAGGATTCTTCACATTCGGGAAAGTGGGGTTATAAGAAGCAGCAGAATAAAATGTTTTTTGATAGTCATTCACATATCTGTTTTCTTTCAATGAACCAAACATGCCGAATTCTAATTTCAATTTATTATTGAACATATTTTGCATTGCATCAATCTTTGCTGTATAATTGCGCATCGTATTGTTCTTTATAATACCTTTCTGGTCAATAACGCCAATAGAAGCGCGATAATTGGAATCCTCATTTCCATTTGAGAAAGACAAACGATGATTCTGAGTATAACCGGACTGTTGCATTTCTTCTATAAAATTCGTATCATACCCTTTATCCAGGATACTGATACCCAAATTTTGAGCAGCAGCTCTATATTGACTCGCACTCAACATATCCAGATTCTTATAAACAGTTTCAATACCGAAACTTCCATCGTAACTCAAACTCTTCACACCATTTTTGCCCTTGATAGTAGTAACTACAATTACTCCTGATGCACCACGTGAACCATACTGAGCTGTTTCAGAAGCATCTTTCAATACTGTAAAATTCTCAATATCGGCAGGAGAAATGGCATTCAACATGTTCAAATCGCCAAACACACCGTCAATAATAACCAAAGGGTCATTGCCTCCGGTCAGAGAAGTAGTACCACGAACACGAATAGCGGGGGCAGCTGTAGGGTCACCACCTGTTTTTTGAATATTTACACCAGCTATTTTGCCCTTGATAGCAGCCAATGGATTAACCACTACACCTGCATTCATTTCTTCACGGCCTACTTTTTGAACGGCACCCGAGATAGTTCGCTGACTACCTGTAGCATAACCAATTACCACAACATCACTAAGTAACTGGGAGTCTTCTTGCAAAATAACATTCACATTAGGAGCTGCTTTTACTTCAGCTGTTAAGAAACCGACAAAAGAGACCTGAAGTATTGCACCACGAGAGGTTTGCAACTGAAAATTACCATCAATGTCGGTGATAACGCCATTAGTTGTACCCTTTTCCAAGACATTTGCACCGATTACCGGTTCGCCTGTCGCATCAGTAACAGTACCTTTCACGGTGATGTTCTGTGCATAAGCGCCAACTGACAAGAACAGCCCTAAAACTAGGGTAAGAATCGTTCGATAGATTCTAGGATTTACTTGCTTCATGCATTTAATAAATTAAAGTTAACAATATTAATTACCTATATATATTATTCGTAAAAATAATTTCGTACTTTTGCTTTCTAATGTCTTTCAAGTACCTAAAGCATGACGCCACAAAAATATGCTTTATTAATTTAGTAAAGTATAAAGAATGTGTAAAATGTGGGGAGCAAACAATGCAAACGATTGCATGCAGTTGCACAATACGAAAAAGTCATTTGATTTTGGCTACTTTGCACCATCATACAATGCATCTGTACACTCCACATACGGCATTCCTGCATGCTATGCATATGTTTATTCAACTGAACCACAGAACTTTTCACCGCCTAACGGCCGTAAAGCAATCTGCCAACGGCCGTCAACAAATCGCCTAACGGCCGTCAACAGATCGGATGATGGCCGTTAAGCACTACACAACATCAAGACAAAACAAAAGAAACACAAAGCTTTTACTGAAGAAATGCCATGCATGTATAAACCAAGCAACATACTTTCAGGATATGAATAACGTGTCTGCACAATATTAATATGCCATTAACACGATATTAACAAAATGGCCGACATGATATTAACTTGTTACATTACAACAAGTTAACATCATATCGGCCCTAAAAACAGAGGTGGAAGCAAAATTTGCTTCCACCTTTTTCTGTTGCTTCCACCGCACCTCAAACACCGATGAACAAAGGGGTACAGAGCAGGTGTGGTAGAGTGGAAGCAAATAGTGCTATTTATTTCTCTGAAGTATAAAGTACCAGCTTTCCGGACTTCAATCCTTTAGCCCTTGCCTCAAACACAATCTCACCGGCTTGCTCGCCACTCTGCACAATAGCCGTCAGCTGACCGCTGAAAGCCGGCATCTTGGGCAAATGGAACAAATCGAGGCTGGTAGCATCTCCATTGGCAGCAGCGCGATATTTTCCGGCACCCTTCACCGAGAAATTTACCATGCGGCTGTCTGCCGGACAAAGGTTACCGTCCTTATCCACGACACGGACTGTGATATATGCCAGGTCCTTACCATCGGCAGACAAGCGGGTGCGGTCGGCAACCAGCTCCAGATGATGGGGCTTGCCAGCGGTACGAATCACCTTTTCTTCTGCAGGATTGCCGGAAACATCATAAGCCACCACTTTCACTTCGCCCGGTTCATAAGGAACATCCATCCACATCAAGCGATAGCGACGCTGCAAAGCAAGGGAGTCCCGGCCTTCCAAAGCACGGCTTTCATCAGCAGTAAGTTTCCGTTGTTTGCCATAACTCTTTCCGTTGACGAACAGTTCGGCACTGGGATAGCTGGTGTAAACAAAAACCGGAGTATTCTCCCCTTCCCTGCCCGGCCACGTCCAGTGCGGAAGGACATGCAAGGTATTTGCCTGCTTGTTCCATAGGCTGCGGTACAGATAGAAACGGTCTTTGGGGAGGCTTGCCAAGTCTATGATACCGAAAACGGAGCTGTGGCTGGGCCAGGAATCCGTACTATAAGGAGAAGGCTCACCCAAATAATCAAAGCCCGTCCAGACGAACTGTCCGATTGTCCAGTCATAATCATCAGCCAAAGCAAAATCCTCATCGGGAAGATTCGACCAGGAACAACACTCCACATCATAACCGGAGCACTGATGGTCATCATACATCACACTGGCACCCTTCTGTACGGGAAATTTATAGACACCACGAGAACTTACAGTGGAAGCCGTCTCCGAACCGAGCACAATATTCTGTGGAAGAGTCTCATAAGACTCCACATAACGGTGAGCCCGATAATTAAGACCGGGTACATCAATCATTGCCGCAAACCCGTTGGCAAGCACGCAAGTTACCTGGTCCATACCGCAAGTAACGGGGCGTGTAGGGTCTTCGCGATGGCAAATATCCTGCAGGAAAGAAGCCACTTTGTAGCCCTCGGGACTACATTGGGTAGGAACCTCATTTCCTATACTCCACATTACCACACAAGGATTGTTCCGATAATGATGCAGCATGTTTACCATATCCTTTTCTGCCCATTCGTTGAAATAGCGGTGATAACCATTCTCACATTTGGCAATATCCCATTCATCGAAAGGTTCCAACATCATCATAAAGCCCATCTCGTCACAGAGTTCCACCAATTCGGGTGTAGGCATATTGTGGGAGGTACGGACTGCATCACATCCCATATCCTTCAATAATGTCAACTGACGGCGAAGAGCAGCCACATTGACAGCCGCACCCAACGGGCCCAAATCGTGGTGATTGCATACCCCCTGGAATTTACGGTGCTTACCATTCAGGAAGAATCCCTTATCAGCTATAATCTCAATGCTGCGGATACCAAAACGCGTGGTATATTCGTCAGTCTGTTTGCCATCTACATAAATCTTAGATACTGCCTTATATAAATAAGGTGTCTCAGGGGACCACAGAGACGGAGCATTTATCAGAAAATTCTGCTCAAATGGCTGTCCGTGATTAATTTTCCGGCTATTATCCTTACGGGCTACTATCTTACCGTCCGGCGCAATAATATCAGTAGAAATACGAACATCCGCATCACCGGCATTCCGTATTGTAGTACGCAGACGCACGGAAGCGTATTCAGCAGAAACATGCGGTGTGGTGAGCTGTGTACCCCAAACCGGAACATGAACACGTTCCGTAGTAACCAGGCGGACATTGCGATACAATCCCGCCCCCGGATACCAACGGGAGAACTGGGGTCTGTTTTCCAGACGGACAGCCAGCACATTGTTTTTACCGTCGGCATTCAGCAAACCGGTAACATCGCAATGAAAAGAGTTATACCCGAAAGGCCAGAAACAAGCTTCTTTCCCATTGACATAGACCCGAGCCTCACTCATAGCACCATCGAAAACCAGAGTGACCTGCTTGTCTGCAGAAGCATCAAAAGCCGTACGATACCAACCGACACCCACATAAGGCAACCCTCCGGTACGCCCGGTCTTTACGGAAGCTTGTTTTTCAAGGTCTTGCGTAACCGCTACCTCCTGCAAATCGTTGTTGCGGTCGAACGGACCAAAGATGGCCCAATCATGAGGAATGGTCACTGTTTCCCACTTACTGTCGTCTAAATTTGTTTGTGTTGCTTCGGGAACATCTCCCTTGGTGAACTTCCAGTTCTTTTCCAACAATGCTTCTGTACGCTGCGCCATTGCCGCCAAGGCAAAAAAAGCGCAGCAGGAAAAGATAAGTATTGTCTTTCTCATTCTTCTTTAAAAGATTTTGTTAATATAATTATTTAAAAGCATCCATTATCACAGTGGGGCGGCCGTCTTCAGTGAATGCCCCCAGCCGATATTGGTTCGGCCTGCATTCCGGTTCCCAGTAGAACACGCCCTTGCAGCGTCCGCCGGTATTCTCCTTGCACTCTTTCAGGATACGTGCCAGTTGGCGTTTCCCTTCTGCCAGCACGGAAGCACTTGCCAGATTCCCTTTGTCGTCGGCACACTCCATGCCGGTTTCCACCACCATCACGTCACAGTTGTATTTCCGGGCTACACTATTAATATTGGCAATACACTCGGTGATAGTTCTATCAGCTGTATATTCCTTGTGCTCGAGCATCGTCCAGTAAGGATAGAGCGACATGCCTATCATATCCCACTTACCGCCATTGGCTCTCAGTTCATCAAAGAACCAGGTATACAATTCGTTGTCATATCCATTGTCCAGATGGACGATGACAATGGCATCGTCGAAGACGGACTTTACCGCATCGTATCCTACATTGATAAAAGCAGCCAGGTTGGCAAAGTTCTCACGGTATTTCACTTCCTCGGAAGTGCTGTTGGAACCCTTTACATCACATTCCCTCACATCATAGGACGCACCACTCAATGCAGCATCTTCATCCCAGAGCATCCCCGAACGGATTTCATTACCTACCTGAACCCACTTGGGAGTAACTCCTGCCGCTTTCAGCGCATTAAGTACATCGGCAGTATGACCGGCGACGGCTTTCTTCAAGTCGGCCAAGTTCAGTCCTTTCCATGCAGCAGGCTTATGCTGCTGTCCAGGGTCGGCCCACCAGTCACTGTAATGGAAGTCTACCATTACGTCCATGCCCAGCTCTGCGGCACGCTTGGCTTTCGTCACCAAATCGGCCGTATTGCACCAGTTATCGTGTTCTTTGGGGTCGACCCATACTCTGAGTCGAACCGCATTCAGGCCCAAATCCTTCATCAGCTGGAAACAATCGGTCTCCACACCGGAGGTATTGTAAAATTTCATACCCTTATGTTCCATCTCCGTCACCCAACTGATGTCGGCACCTTTAGCAAAGTCTGTAGCCAGAGGTTCCTCCTTATCGGGAAGTCCACCAGCATTGGGGTCTGTCTCATTATTGCTGCTGCATGCAAATACTGCAAAGGCAATACAAAAAAAGAAAGTCAAAAACTTCATGTGTTTCATGGCGTTATCATCATTAATTGCGTACTGCAAATATAAGCATTTAGGGAATATAGAACTATATATCACCTTAATTTGTCAAAATACGGGTATCTGCAATCGTTTGCACAAACTTACAACCCGATAAACCTCAACGGATAAGCACAATTTACCTTATTACGTTATTTTTGCAATCGGATTAGGGAAGTTTACCTTATCTTTGTCCTCAAAACTATACCATGAATAAACCGCAGATTACCATCAAGGATATTGCCCGGGCGCTGAATGTCTCCCCCTCCACTGTGTCGAGGGCGCTGAAAGACAATCCGGACATCAGCAAGGAAACACGTGACCTTGTCCATGCCTATGCGCGCGAGCATAACTACAAGCCCAACGTACTTGCCGTAAATCTCCGCGCAAGCCGCAGCAATACCATCGGCGTCATTGTCCCCCAACTGGTACACCACTTCTTTTCCTGCGTATTGAGCGGAATTGAGAAAGCAGCGGCGGATGCCGGATATAATATCATAGTGGCGCAGAGCAGCGAATCGTACGAGCAGGAAGTGAAAATTGTACATTCTTTCCTTGCCGCCCGTGTCTGCGGAGTCATCGCTTCACTTGCCAAGGACACTTCCCAATACGACCATTACCAGGAGCTGCTGAACAACGATATTCCCATTGTCTTTTACGACCGTATATGTACGGGGCTGAAAACCGAGCGAGTGGTGGTGGACGACTATGCCGGCTCCTTTGCAGCCGTGGAATACATGATACAGACCGGATGCAAGCGTATCCTTTTCTATGGTGCGGCTCCCCACCTAGAGATTACCAAGAATCGCCGGAACGGCTACCTGGATGCCATGAAGAAGTATAAAATTCCGGTGGACGACAGCATGATTCTGTTGTGCGACACCCGTGAACGCGCCATCTCCATCACTCCCGACCTGCTGGAAAGCGAAAACCGCCCTGACGGTTTCTTTGCCATCAACGACGAGACAGCTTCGGGCATACTGTATGCCTGCAAACTGGTCGGCGTAAAAGTTCCCGATGAAGTATCCATCTGCGGATTCACCGACGGAGCCATTGCCCAAAGCACCGACCCGAAGCTGACTACCGTGGAGCAGCATGGCGAGGAAGTAGGTAAAAGCGCTTTCAGCATTCTGACCGGAAAGCTGGAGGGAGAAGAGAAAAGCAACAACAAGATAGTACGTACCAATCTGGTGATAAGAGGAACTACGAAATAATAAAACATATTAAACCATCATGAAAGTAAAACCCGATTTAAGTTTCTGGAAGCTGTGGAACATCAGCTTTGGTTTTTTCGGCGTACAGATTGCATATGCTTTGCAGAGTGCAAACATCAGCCGTATCTTTTCCACTTTGGGTGCAGACCCGCATAATTTGAGTTATTTCTGGATATTACCGCCGTTGGCAGGTATCATTGTACAACCCATCGTGGGAGCCGCCAGTGACAAGACCTGGACACGCTTCGGGCGGCGCATCCCTTATCTGTTTATAGGTTCGTTGGTGGCCGTACTCGTCATGTGCCTGCTACCCAATGCCGGAAGCTTCGGCATGGCAGTAAGTACAGCCATGATTTTCGGACTGGTATCGCTGATGTTCCTCGACACCTCCATCAATATGGCCATGCAACCCTTCAAAATGATGGTGGGCGACATGGTGAATGAGAAACAAAAAGGACTCGCCTACTCCATCCAGAGTTTTCTCTGCAATGCAGGCAGCCTGGTGGGATATCTCTTCCCGTTCATCTTTGCATGGATTGGCATCAGCAATACAGCTCCCCAAGGAGTAATCCCCGACTCGGTGATTTACTCATTCTACATCGGAGCGGCCATCCTTATCTTCTGCGTCATCTACACTTCGGTCAAAGTAAAAGAGATGCCGCCTGCCGAATATGCAGAGTATCACGGCATCACCGAAGAAGAGGAACATGAAAAGACCAACATGCTGAAGCTGCTCATCAAGGCTCCGAAAGCATTCTGGACTATCGGACTGGTACAGTTCTTCTGCTGGTTTGCTTTTATGTTCATGTGGACCTATACCAACGGCAGCATCGCTGCCAATGCTTTTGATGCTCCTACAGTAGAGCACCTGGTAGATGGTGTCACCAAAGTGGTACTCGACACCAAGAGCCTGCAATATCAGAATGCCGCCGACTGGGTAGGCGTACTGTTTGCCGTACAAGCCATCGGCTCTGTGCTTTGGGCCATCTGCATACCGATGTTCAAGGACCGTCGCCGGGTCTACTCACTCAGCCTTGTTCTGGGAGGTATAGGTTTCATTTCCACCTACTTCATACACGACCCTTATATGCTCTTCATTTCCTTCTTGCTGATAGGTTGTGCATGGGCTGCCATGCTGGCACTGCCGTTCACCATCCTGACCAACGCACTGAGCGGAGGACACATGGGTACTTATCTGGGACTTTTCAACGGTACTATCTGTATCCCGCAGATTATAGCAGCTGCTTTGGGCGGCACCATCCTTGCCTTGTTTACTCCCCAAGGAGGACTGCCTCCTGAAATCAATATGCTTGTGCTGGCAGGAATCATGCTGATAATCGGCGCCGCCTGCGTATACCTCATCAAAGAGAACCAAGGAGAAAAAAGCAAGTAAGCACACGCCTCCGAAACATAACACACAAAGAACCGAGACCGGCACACCGTACAAAGGACAGCCGTTATCTTTGTAATAAAGACATGAATCATACCGTATGATTACCATAATCATATCGTATGATTCATGCTTTCATACCGTATGATTGTTACCTCTTCTTCTGACCGTACATAGCATCTGTTATTGACGAGCCTACCAGCCCTCCGGCAAGAAAGCAGGTAAAAAAAAGCCTACCGCACGTTTGTTTTTTTCCTTTCCATTTCTTCTTTATTTCCGCATATTGCTTAACTTTACGGCGATAACTACAGAAAACACGTCGCCATGAAGAAATACCTCAAGACCGATGAATGGAACATCATCGAAGACCAATTCCACCCCGACCGTCAACGGATGTCGGAAAGTATATTCAGCCTCGGAAACGGACGTTTCGGGCAACGAGGGTATTTTGAGGAGCCTTACAGCAGTGACAGTTACCGTGGTTCATTTGTGGCCGGCATCACTTTCCTGGACAAAACCCGCGTAGGATGGTGGAAGAACGGATTTCCACCATATTACACCCGTATACCCAAGGCTGCCGACTGGAGCCGCATCAACCTGCGCCTCATCGATGAGGAACTCGATTTGGCAGGCTGGGATGTCGATAGCTTCAACCGCCGCCTGGATATGAAGGAAGGTATCTCCTACCGGGACATGGAGGTGACGTCTCCTCGCGGAAACCAGCTCCGCATCCATGTAGAGCATATCACAAATATGGCAAGACCCAACCTCTGTCTCATCAAGTACAGCGTGTCTTCCATCAACTATACCGGCAGAATCTCACTCGTGCCCATCCTTGACGGGAATATAGTAGACGATGCCGATCTGCCAAACCTGAAAATATGGAACATACTGCGTTCCGGTTCTACCAGCAGCTGTGCCTATCTCTGGACACAGACCCGCCGGGAAGATGCACAAGTGTGCTACGCCATGACTTACCAATTCTTCAAAAACAACAAGGAAACCACTGCCAACCCCATACGGATAGAAAAGGAAAAGCAGACCGGTTTCAGCGTAGGTGCCGACGTGAAACCCGGAGACAACGTGACACTCATCAAATACACCGCCATCGCTTCTTCTCTCTACCACGAACGGAGTGAATTGGTGGAACACTCCGTGGCCGAGGCACGCGAAGCCAAGAGCATAGGCTGGAATACGCTGGTAGAAGAGCATCGAAGGGCCTGGCAGGAAATCTGGGACGAAACGGATGTCGTCATCGAAGGGGACCCGGAAGCGCAACAAGGTATCCGGTACAACATATTCCAGCTGTATCAGACTTACCGGGGAGATGACCCACGCCTAAACATCGGCCCCAAAGGATTCACCGGAGAAAAATATGGCGGCAATACTTATTGGAACACGGAACTGTGTTGTGTACCGTTTTTTCTGCTCTCCACTCCCAAAGAGATTGCAAAGAACTTGCTGGCATACCGGCACAACCAGCTTCCCAAAGCCATCGAAAACGCCCGCAAACTGGGTTTCAAGGACGGTGCAGCGTTGTTTCCGCAGGTAACCAATAACGGCGAGGAATGCCACAGTGAATGGGAAATAACCTTCGAGGAAATCCATCGTAACAATATCATTGTCTATGCCATCGTTCAGCATGCAGTACTGACGGGCAATATGGACTATATCACCAAATATGGCCTGGAAGTAATGATTGCCGTCAGCCGCTTCTGGAGCCAACGGGTATCCTTCTCCCAACCCAAACAGAAATATGTCATACTGGGGGTTACCGGCCCGGATGAATACGAAAACAATGTGGACAACAACTGGTACACTAACTATTCCTGTATACAGTGCCTCAAGATGACCCTCCGTTTTCTGGAAATGGTGGCACAGCAATATCCGGATGAATATGCCCACATACGCCGCATCACCAATCTCGACCAAGTGAAGGAAAGTGCCCGGTGGAGAGACATCATCGAACACATGTATCTGCCGGAAGACAAGGAACGGGGTATTTTTATCCAAAATGACGGCTATATGGATAAAGTACTGGAAAGTACAGATAACATTCCTGCCGAAGAACGCCCCATCAACCAACATTGGTCATGGGACCGCATTCTGCGCTCTTGCTACATCAAGCAGAGCGACGTGTTGCTCGGACTTTACCTCTATTATTTCTATTTCGACACGGAAACCGTCTGCCGCAATTTCGAGTTCTATGAGCCGATGACCGTACACGAATCCTCCCTTTCTCCCCACATCCATTCCATCCTGGCTGCACGCATCGGCAAAGTGGAAAAAGCTTACCAGCTTTTCCTGCATGCCACGCGGCTTGACCTGGACGACTACAACAACGAAGCGGACCAAGGTCTGCACATAACCAGTATGCCCGGCAGCTGGCTGGCCATTGTACGCGGATTTGCAGGTATGCAGGTACTGAAGGAGACGTTGTGTTTCTCCCCCGTCATACCGCAAAAATGGGACAGCTATTCATTCAAGGTGAATTATCTGAAAAACACACTTCACATACGGGTAGGAAAAGAAATCGAAATCTCGCTTACAGCAGGCAGCAAAGTGGACATACAAGTCTACGGACACCCATATATGCTGGAACGGGGGACGGAATTGAAAATTAATATGCCAATGTGCCAATGACCTGCGGCGTGATAGCGCAGCATAAACATTGCGCAGCCAATTAGCACATTGGCACATTAAATCATCATTTATCCTATAACCGGGAGAACATTTGGTTGTTTTCCCGGTTTTATGTTTTTATATATACCTGAACGAATAACTATATACTTGTTTACCAATGAAAAAAATGTTTCTTTTCGCCCTGGTTACGACGTTGTTCATCACGTCGTGCGGGCAAAAACAAAAGGGTAGCAATACCCTTATCCGACCGGTGAAGACTGCGCAAGTCAGTTCACAGTCGGTTATCCGCAAAGACTTCTCCGGAATAGTGGAAGCCGTGGAATATGTGAGACTTGCCTTCCGCGTCAGCGGACAAATCATCAGCCTCCCGGTTGTAGAGGGACAGCGGGTAAAAAAGGGGCAACTGATTGCCGCCATCGACCCACGCGACATCTCCCTGCAATATGCAGCCGACAAGGCTGCCTACGAAACAGCTGCCGCACAAGTGGAACGTAACAAACGGCTGCTTGGCCGCCAGGCTATCTCCGTGCAGGAATACGAAATCAGCGTAGCCAACTATCAGAAAGCAAAATCCACTTACGAGTTGTCCGGCAACAATATGCGGGATACGCGGCTGACAGCCCCTTTCGAGGGTTCCATCGAAAAACGGCTGGTAGAGAACTATCAGCGTGTCAATGCAGGAGAAGGGGTTGTACAGCTGGTAAATACACAGAAGCTACGAATCAAGTTCACCGTACCGGATGATTATCTCTATCTGCTCCGTGCCAAGGACGTAAAGTTCAAGGTGGTGTTCGACAGTTACCCTGCAGAGGCTTTCGATGCCAGACTGGAAGAGTATCTTGACATCTCCACAGCAGGGACGGGTATTCCGGTGACAATAACAATTGACGACCCGCACTTTGACCGTACACGTTATGACGTAAAACCGGGATTCACATGCAAAATAAAGCTGGCATCGGATGTCGCTCCCTTTCTGGAAGAAAAGCTGATGAATGTACCGTTAAGCGCCGTATTTGGCGACAGTGAAAACCGGAAAACGTATGTATGGGTGGTGGAAGGTAATAAAGTCAGTCGCCGCGAAGTGACCGTTTATTCTCCAACGGGAGAGGCAAACCTGCTTATCTCTAAAGGGTTGGAACCGGGAGAAACCGTTGTGACGGCCGGAGTATACCAGCTGACAGAAGGAGAAGCAATAAAGGTACTAATGTGATTAATCACATTAGTACATTACATTCCCCATTTATCTAAAAAATATTCATTATGAATCTAGCCAAATATTCATTAGACAACACGAAGATAGTCTACTTCTTTCTGGCTGTGCTGCTTATCGGCGGCATACTGTCATTCGGCAGGTTGGGAAAGAAGGAAGACGCACCTTTCGTCATCAAGTCGGCAGTCATCATGACACGCTACCCGGGAGCAGAGCCGGCAGAAGTGGAACGGCTCGTCACCGAACCCATCTCCCGAGAGATACAGTCGATGAACGGCGTCTACAAGATAAAGTCAGAGTCCATGTACGGACTCTCCAAGATAACCTTCGAACTGCAACCGTCACTTTCTGCCGCATCCATTCCGCAGAAGTGGGACGAACTGCGGCGCAAAGTGCTCAACATACAGCCCCAACTGCCCGCAGGCTCTTCTGTGCCGACCGTCTCGGATGATTTTGGAGACGTTTTCGGCATCTATTATGGCCTGGTGGGTGACGACGGTTTCTCTTATGAAGAAATGAGAAACTGGGCGGAACGAATCAAGACACATGTCATCACAGCAGACGGTGTGATGAAGGTAGCCCTTTTCGGTACACAGACAGAGGTCATCCATATATTCATCTCCGTAAACAAGCTGGCAGGAATGGGTATCGACCCCAAACAACTGGCCGGCCTACTGCAATCGCAGAACCAGATTATCAATACAGGTGAAATCAGTGCCGGAGAACAACAGTTACGCATCGTGGCCAACGGTACCTACACGACTGTCGATGATATCCGCAACCAGGTTATCACTACCTCCGGCGGACAAGTCAAGCTGGGCGACATCGCCATCATTGAAAAGGGATACATGGAACCTCCCGGCAATATCATGCACGTCAACGGAAAGCGCGCCATCGGTATCGGCATCTCCACCGACCCGACAAAGGATGTGGTAAAAACCGGTGAACTGGTAGACCGGAGGCTTGCCGAACTCATGCCCCTCATCCCCGTGGGACTGGAACTGGAAAGTCTGTATCCCGAAAACGTGATTGCCCAAGAAGCCAACAACGGGTTCATCATCAATCTGATAGAATCCATCCTGATTGTGATTGTAATCATCATGCTGGTGATGGGCATGCGTGCAGGAGTACTGATTGGCTCTTCCCTTATATTCTCTATCGGAGGCACACTGCTCATTATGTCGTTTCTTGGCGTAGGTCTGAACCGGACCTCCCTCGCCGGATTCATCATAGCCATGGGAATGCTGGTGGACAATGCCATCGTGGTGACAGATAATGCCCAAATTGCCATTGCCCGCGGCATCGACCGCCGGAAAGCGCTGATAGACGGTGCCACCGGTCCCCAATGGGGATTGCTGGGAGCAACGTTCATTGCCATCTGTTCGTTTCTGCCACTGTATCTGGCTCCCTCTTCCGTAGCCGAAATCGTGAAACCGCTATTCGTAGTGCTGGCCATTTCCCTGGGATTAAGTTGGGTGCTGGCGTTGACACAAACCACTACATTCGGCAACTTCATACTGAAAGCAAAGGCTAAAGATGGTGGTAAAGACCCATACGACAAGCCTTTCTACCATAAATTCGCCTCCATCCTCGGCACACTGATACGCAAGAAGGCGTTGACCCTTGGAAGCATTACAGCACTATTCATCCTCTCCCTCATCGTCATGGGACTGATGCCCCAGAACTTCTTCCCTTCTCTGGACAAGCCCTACTTTCGGGCAGATGTATTCTATCCGGACGGGTACAGCATCCGCGAAGTAGAAACCGAAATGAAAAAGGTGGAAGCGCATCTGATGCAGCAGCCGGAAGTAAAACGGGTATCCGTCACATTCGGCAGCACACCGTTGCGTTACTATCTGGCCTCCACTTCCGTCGGCCCCAAACCTAACTTCGCCAATATCCTGGTGGAAGTAACGGACAGCAAATATACCAAGAAGCAGGAAGAGAACCTTGATGCCTACATGAAGGCCAACTATCCCAATGCCATCACCCGTACCATGTTGTTCAAGCTCTCTCCTGCTGTAGATGCCGCCATTGAAATCGGGTTCATCGGCAATAACACGGATACGCTGGTCATGTTGACCAACAAGGCTCTGGACATCATGCACCGTGACGGCGAACTTATCAACGTGCGCAACTCCTGGGGCAATAAGATACCGGTATGGCATCCCGTTTACAGTCAGGAGCGTGCACAACCGTTGGGTATCTCCCGTCAAAGCATGGCACAGAGTATCCAGATCGGTACGAACGGCATGACACTTGGAGAATACAGGGAAGGAGACCAGGTACTTCCCATTCTGTTGAAGGATAAAACTATCGACTCTTTCCGCATCAACGACTTGCGTACACTCCCCGTATTCGGCACTGCACGCGAAACAACCACTCTGGAACAAGTCGTCAGCCGGTTCGACTTCCAGTACAAGTTCTCCAATGTGAAAGACTACAACCGGCAGATGGTGATGATGGCGCAGGCCGACCCACGCCGCGGTGTGAATGCCATTGCCGCCTTCAACCGTATATGGAAGCAAGTGCAGGAGGAGATTGAAGTGCCCGAAGGTTACACCATGAAATACTTCGGAGAACAGGAAAGCCAGGCAGAAAGCAATGCCGCACTGGCAGCCAACCTGCCGCTGACATTCTTCCTTATGTTCGTCACCCTGCTGTTTCTGTTCCGCAGCTACCGGAAGCCGATTGTTATCCTACTGATGCTGCCGCTCATCTTCATAGGCATTGTATTGGGACTGGTGGTATTGGGGAAATCATTCGACTTTTTCTCCATCCTCGGCTTGCTGGGGCTGATTGGAATGAATATCAAGAATGCCATCGTGCTGGTAGACCAGATTGATACGGAAACCGCTGCCGGAAAAGCACCGCGTGAAGCCGTTATCAGTGCAACGACCACCCGTATTGTCCCGGTGGCCATGGCATCGGGTACCACTATCCTGGGAATGTTGCCGTTATTGTTCGATGCCATGTTCGGTGGCATGGCGGCAACCATCATGGGCGGTTTGCTGATAGCTTCGGCATTGACTCTATTCGTGCTGCCGGTAGCTTATTGCGCCATTCATAAAATCAAGTGAGAGAACATTCAACAATTTACAGTTTACCAATTGAATGATGAAAACAAAGATACTTATTCTATCATTACTGTGCTCCGGACTGAATGCCGGGGCACAACAAGCATATCTGAGCCGCGAAGAATACCGCGACAAGGTAGAAGCATACAGCCAGATTCTGAAACAACAGCATCTGAAAACATTCGCCAGTACCGAGGCACGCAAGATTGCCTCCACCGGTTTCCTGCCCCAGATTGACATCACCGCCGAGGGTACCGCCAATCTCAATCATCTGGACCAATGGAACAGTCCGAAAGGAGACTACCACCCTTATACCTATCAGGCACTTGCCACCTTGACGCAGCCGCTTTATACCGGAGGTTCCCTAATAGCCCAAAAGAAAGTGGCGCAAGCCGACGAGGCACTGGCTCAACTTACCACAGAGCTGACCCTCGACCAGATACACTATCAAAGTGACGCCGTCTATTGGAATGCCTCTGCCGCCCGTGCCGGTCTGAAAGCCGCGGCTACCTTTCAGGATATTGTACAACAGCAGTACGACATCATCCAAGACCGCTTTGATGACGGTGCCATCAGCCGCACAGACTTGCTGATGATTTCCACCCGGCGTAAGGAGGCCGAATTGCAGTACATCAAGGCACGCCAAAACCATACCCTTGCCCTGCAAAAACTGAATATCCTTATGGGCTCGGAACCGGACGCTCCCATAGACAGCATAGCCGAAATAGATATACCGACTGCTCCCATCATCCCTTTGGGCCTGGATGATGTGCTGCCCCGCCGGGCAGAATATGCCAGTACCTCCGTGAACATCGCCCGCAGTGAAGCGCAACGACATGCTGCCCTCAGCCGCTACAACCCACAAGTCAGCATGTTCCTCGCCACCGGTTGGGATACGGGAATCGCCTATATGGGGCAGGATGTACCTCATACTCCCGTCGCAGGGGTCAACGTCAGCATCCCCATCTTCCGTTGGGGAGCCCGCTTCAAGACAAACCGCCAACAGAAAGCCTATATCGGCATACAGAAGCTGCAACAAAGCTATGTAACGGACAATATTCTGGAAGAGCTCTCCGCAGCCACCACAAAGCTAACGGAAACTGAACAGCAAGTCAAGACGGCCCGGGAGAATATGACACTCGCCGAAGAGAATCTGGGCCTTGTCACCTTCTCTTATAATGAAGGAAAAGCCAGCATGGCAGATGTGTTGTCCGCACAACTCTCGTGGACGCAGGCACACACCAACCTGATTGATGCGTATCTGGCGGAGAAGATGGCGATGGCTGAATATTGGAAGGTGGTTAGTGAATGAAATGCCCCTCAAAGAAAAACATACAAAAAACTCCGGCATAGCTTTACAAAGCCATACCGGAGTTTCTTTATATTTTTCCTACTGACCGTTTATCCCAGGAATGAAATCAGCACACCCGCCGCAACAGCCGAGCCGATTACGCCGGAGATATTACTGGACATACAGTAATTCAGTACATGGTTCTTAGGGTCATACTTCGTTGCAATATCATTGCAGACACGGCTTGCCATTGGCACGGCACTCAGCCCGGTAGCACCAATCAACGGATTAATCTTCTTTTTGCTGAACAAGTTGAACAGCTTCACAAAAAAGATACCACCGGTAATGGACAATGCAAATGCAAGGAATCCACCTATTACGATACCAATGGTCGTCCAGTTCAAGAAGGCCTCACTGGTCATGGTGGCACCCACGCTCAGTCCAAGGAAAATAGTAGCAGCATTCATAATACTGTTGGCTGCCGCATCAAACAGACGGCTTGTATCGGCACCGATTTCCTTAATCAGATTACCGAACATCAGCATACCAATCAAAGGCACTGCCGTGGGCACAAACAAGGCAACAATCGTAGTCACTGCAATCGGGAAGATAATCTTCAACACACGCAAGTTCTTTATTTCAGTCTTTGAAGGATAAAGCTTCTCTTGCTCCTTCATATTAATCATCAGTTCCTTCTTGGTGCAGAACAGTTTCACTACCATCGGAATGATAACAGGCACCAACGCCATGTACGAATAGGCTGCAATGGCAATAGGACCCAGCAAATGAGGAGCCAGCTTAATGGTAGTAAAGATAGCCGTAGGTCCATCGGCACCACCGATAATACCCAATGCGCCTGCTTCTTTCGGAGTAAAGCCCATCAACACTGCACAAAGCAATACGGTAAAGATACCCAACTGGGCAGCCGCACCGAATATGGAGAGACGCAAGTTACGGAGCATCGGACCGAAGTCTGTCAGCGCACCCACACCCATAAAGATAACAGGCGGCAGAAAGCCGGTCTTAATCAGCATATAATAAATGAAGTTCATCAGTCCGAGGTCGTGCGCAATCTCGTGCAACGGCATCTCCCAAATATTCTTCATCACCCCGCCTACCATGACCATTCCGTTTTCATCTGCCTGAATCACACCCATATCACCACCGGGAAAGTTGGCAATGAGCACACCGAAAGCGATGGGTACCAACAACAATGGTTCATAGTGTTTCTTGATACCTAAATAAAGCAGGATGAAAGCGATGGCATACATCACGAGGAACGACGGATCAGCAATGATGTTGCTGAAGGCCGTCATATCATAGAGTTTTGCAAATATATCTTCCATTATCCTATCTTCATTAATACATCATCTTCAGAAACAGAGTCACCCGGATTGACACAGATGGCAACAACCGTTCCATCAAAGTCTGCGCGGATGGCATTGTATGTCTTCATAGCTTCGATATAGCAGAGGAGGTCGCCACTCTTCACCTTGTCACCCACTTTCAACGGGGTTTCCTGTGCATTTTTTGTCAAGAAGAACTTGCCTTCGAGCGGAGCCGGAACGTCCTGACCTTCTCCTACGGGAGGAGCAGTCACTTTCTCGGTAGCCGAAGCGGGCAGGTCGATGTCGCCATAGGCCACTGTCACGCGGTAAGCCTGGCCGTCCACCTGCACGGTGAGCGTCTTGGGTTTGGCATCGTCCAGCGGAGACTTGTCACGTTCGGCACGGCGTTTCTCTACGTCTTCCAGGAAGTCTTGTTTTGCCTTGCCACTCTTGTAAGCCTCGTATTGAGCCGGGTGCATGGCGTACTCGAAGAGCTCTTCATCGTCCTCGCCCAATTCCCATTTGTTCTCCTTCATCAGCTTGCGGTACTTGTCCAGAGCATCGGGATAGTTGTCCTGCGGATTGCCGGTGAAGAACTTGCGTCCTTCGCGCTCCGCTTTCTCGATAAGTTCAGGAGCCAATTCACCCGGCAACTTACCGGCTTTGCCCAGCAGCATATCCCAAATATCATCGGCAATCATACCCCAGCGTTCCTTGCCCTTCTCCATAGCAATGACGTTCATCATAGAGAGGTTCTTGACGTACTGGCTGAACGGAGTCACCAACGGGGGATAACCTACGCGCGGCCAGACGTATGCCACTTCGTTGAACAACTTGATGAGCAATTCGTCCTGCTTCATGAAGGGCAGGTTGCGTTTTGCCTTGTATTTGTTGATGGATTCCAGATTGGACTCCAAATCCGCCATCAGACTGCCCATCATGCCGCCCGGAAGTCCGGGACCAATCAGCAGGGAGTTCATCAAGCGGTTGCGCGGGCTGATGTACAAGCCGAGGAAGTCGTCCATAAACTCCTGGATGAGGGCACGTACCTTCATATATGCCTCCATATTGATTTCGGGCACCTGGAAGCCTGCATCTTTCAGCATAGCCTGTACGCTGAGCAGGTCTGCATGTCCCGTACCCCATGAAAGCGGTTCCATACCTACATCGATATAGTCGCAACCCGCCTCGCACACTTCAAGAATGCTTGCCATATTGAAGCCGGGCCCCGCATGACTATGGTACTGGATAGGAATATCGGGATGTGCCGCCTTGATGTTGGCCACAATCTTACCCAGGGAAACCGGACGTCCGATGCCTGCCATATCCTTGATGCAGATTTCGTCGGCACCAGCCTTGATAAGCTTCAAAGCCATGTTCGTGTAGTATTCTACGGTATGGATAGGTGAATGGGTGATGCAGAGCGAACATTGGGAAATCATTCCGGCATCGTGTGCATAACCAATGGAAGGGATGATATTGCGGGTATCGTTCAGACCGCAGAAAGTACGCGTGATGTCCGTACCTTGCGCTTTCTTCACCTTATAGAACAGCTTGCGCACATCGGCGGGCACGGGACTCATGCGGAGGCCATTCAGGGCACGGTCCAACATGTGGGTCTAGATACCGGCTTCATGGAACGGCTTCGTCCACTCGCGCACGGCTTTATTCGGATTCTCCCCAAACAGCAGATTTACTTGTTCAAAACCTCCGCCATTGGTTTCCACGCGCGCAAAACAACCCATCTCAATGATGGCGGGAGCAACTTTCACCAGTTGGTCAACACGGGGTACATATTTTCCGGCACTCTGCCACATGTCCCTGAATACCAAACTGAACTTAATTTCCTTTTTCATACTAAATTATTCGGTGTGTTTTTATATAAGATTATTATTTCAGATTTTTTCTACCTTAGCAACTTTACCCTTACCTTGTGTCACTACTGTTACGGCTGCACTGATAGCTGCCAGAACATTACCGGGGACAGGTGCGGGACCATTTGCCGCAGCTTTAGCCGGTGTCAGCTCTTCGGGCGCATATTTATTCACCAATGCAATAAGAGCTTTTCCTAAGTTAATAACAATCAGCAGGATAGCGAAGACTGTTGCCATACCTACCACCATCAGCAGAAGTGCTGTATTCAAGTTTTCCATATTATAAATTATTAGTTATTCAGCCGAATTTACGAAAAATCGCTCGAAATTAGCGATAATCCATTAAAGAAAGGCAGAGAAGAATGATAAAAGATGCTAAAAAGTAAAGCTTCCCGCACAACCAATGAGGCGGTACGGGAAACTTTTAGCATAAAACGGTGTCAGTCATCAATTATTTTCAAGGAAGGAGAATCAGCCCAACGGGTTCTCACCCTGGTCGCCGTCGTTGCCGCCGGGATTGCCACTGTCGTCACCGCCGATGTTTCCACCGGTGGAGGTAGAGGCCTTGCCCCACTCTTCCCAAACAATCTTCGTATTCACCATGCTACGGGTAGTCACTTGACGGCCACTATTACGCTCCACTTCGGGTAGGAAACGAACGCGCACTCCGTTAATCAGCGAAGCGCTTACCTCCGCAGCCGTCGGCACTCCTCTTTTAGTAGAGGTGGCAGTATAGTAGAAGGTGCCTACACCGTCTATCTTCACAGTACGTCCCTGCCCCATGAAATTGCTCAATACACGCCCCAAGTTCTCCATCACCGCATACGTGTCACCACGGGTCACGGTAGAAAGAACAGACAGCTCGTCTGCCACTTCACGGGTAGTAACCGCCTTGCCCCAGGTTACTGATTGAGGATACCACAAATCGTTTACTTTCTTCTGAATTCTTCTAAAAAATGCCATAATCGTAATGTTTTAAATGATTAATTAATAATGTATATCTGATTTCTCTTGTCTCACCCGAGAAGCAGAAGTTTTCATCGTGAGGCCTCAACGATTCAGCCGTCTGCTTTTCTCAAATTCGATGTTGCAAAGTTAGGGTAGGAAACAAGGGAAAACAAGAAAATGGCATCTACAACCGATTTTCATAAATCACTTAAAAACAAATGATTACAAAAACCATATCTCTACAAGAAGAAGGGGAGAATAAAGCTGAAATAAGAAGAATAAGGTGGTAATCTCTACAAGCGATACACGCAAACCTCTGATAATGAAGACACCTATATCTTCCGGTCTCTACAAAGTAGTTGTTATAAGCTATTCCTTGCAATATGACATCATTTACATTTTAATTTTGTAATCGAGAACTCTCTCATTACCGTCACAAACTCATCAGGCAGTCTTTTAAGTACCTCTTCCCTTATGGCAGTAGGCACACCACCATAATAGGCTTCCGCAATGCCACCCGTAATAGCCTCCATCGTATCCGCATCTCCTCTTAAAGAAATGGTCAGCCGAATGGCACTTTCATAGTCCGTACTTTCCAAAAAAGCAATGATAGATTCCGGTACTGTACCCTGACAAGAAATATCATAACTATAAGTAGCCCTTATCTCATTGCAGGTACGGTCAAGATTATAACCGAACGTTTCCTCCAATGTATCAAAAGCGTATACCACGATTATATTTGTACAAGACTTCTGATTCAATTTCTTTATTAATGCGAATCCTTTTCCTATCATTGAAGTTTATGCTCACTGTTTCTCGAACTAATCCTTTCCAATCATTCCAATAACAGCACCTGACTTTAGCCATGTTTCCTATTAGTTCAACCCCTGGTAGAATATCATCGGCTATATTCGAAATATCGACCTTTGAGAATATATTTCCCCGACAAAAACCTGAAAGGTTAGAGATGTCTGATTTTGAGAAGACATATTGCCTGTTCTCATAATTGCCATGCCAAAAAGCTGGCAAAACCGTTGATGCTGTTGTCAACAAATATATTTGCCATGCACTCATTTCTGAACATGTAGCACCTACTTTTTCAATTAAAAGTCTCTTTTCTAATGCTTTTGTTGAATGACCGGTATCAATATAAAACCAAGAATTATCTCCTATACTGACATGCTGTGCAAAATATATTTTCAGTATTCCATTAAAAGTCAGTTCGTCCAAAATGGATAAAACGTCATGATTATATCCATCAGGCGGCATTGTTTCTTCATGCAGAGATTTCAAATACCTATGAAATACGCGACCTATCCAACCATACTCATTACTTTCTTTGATTAGACGGACAAGGCCCTTCGCCTTCATCCGCATCTCCTCGATTTCTTTCTCGTCACTCTCCAACACATCATACTCTATAATCTGATTCAAGAGAGAGATTCCTTTGCCCACATCTTTAATGAGTGTGTTTCCTTTTTGTCGTTCTCCAAGTATATATAAAACAGCCAAATTCCACAAGCAGCGAATAGAAGGGCAAGGTTCTCCACAAACTTTCAATAGATATTCAATAGCATGTTTAAAATCACCAATACCCCATAATACACTGAAGGTATTTTGCATAGCATTCTTAGAACCATTTGATGCCGCAAGACTTAACCATCTCAACCCTTCATCCATATTATTTTCACAATTCAGCAAAAGAATGCCTATATTGTTTGCTACTTCATAGATTCCATCATTGTATGCTTGCACATAACAAGCCTTTATGTCATTATAAAATTGAATATTCTTTTTGAAGAGATGAGAAAGCATGAACTCATTAAAATCTCCTGCACATTCGGCAAGACTGCAAGGTTTACATACCGAAAAATCAGCAAAAGACCTGTTCCCTGAATCCACTACATAGTTTTTATCAAGATTATCAAAATACTTGGTATCTTTTAACGGATTATCAAAATACAAGTTTCTCGTTATGAGCTGAGACAAAATAAACCCATCCTCCTGTCTAACCTTATTTTCTGCTTTATCAATCTTTTGTCCTTGAACTTCTCCGTTGTCAATCGACACATCGGGGTAGAATTCAACCACTTTCCGACAGTTCTCGCATACAGACACAACACCGGCATAAGATAGTGGACCAAGGTCTATATTTACTTTATACCATACAAGCCCATCTGATGAATTGCCACACTTCAGGCAAGGAAGTCTTTTGGGCTCACCCGGTATTTGTTCCTGCACATTATCCATGATATAGCCATACGCAAACGGTAACCGTTTAAAACTCCAATACCTAACTATTGAATCTTGTAATGGGTCTGGCGCACACACCACATGGGTTACAATATCATCCTTAACTCTAAAAAGAACATACATCGGTTTATAACCCTCTATTTGGTCGTACACTGCTACATGACTATAATAATTGCAAAATTCAATACTTGTGCGTACATTGATACAATCATGCTTTAGTCGCTTTTCCTTATCTATCCAATATGATTCAAAATCAGCAATGCCACTTAGTTCTTTGTGCTTATAAATAATAAGTTTTACGTTTTCTGACAGGAAAGGCCTTAGTGTAGAAAAATCCTGATTATATCTGCAAAACGCAAATCTCTTTGCAATCTCAGTATATATATCATTAGGCAAGGAATCTTCAATCCGCAATCCTTGCCTATGTTTCTCCATAGCATCCTTAAGTTTCTTATTCTTGACGTGTCCTACAATAATCCATACCATTGCTGATAGTGTAAGAATAGCATACGCGACGCCTATAGTCAACCAAATATTCATAACACATTCAAAGATTATCCCAGAACTCCGGAGATTGCTGATCCATATCCAAATTATCATTATAATAAGGATTATCATCTATACTCCCCCAACCATCAGAATCATCCTCCTCAATATAATTCTCCTCTATTACATTATCTTCAAATTCTTCTACAAACCCAGAGCCACTTTCTACTATATCCTCTACCCCATCCAATTGAGCAGCAAGCATGTCTTGCCCTTTAAAATCCTCATCTACCCTATCAAATTGCGCTCTTAACAAATCTTGTTCAACCGCTTCTTCTACATTATTATACTTTGCTTCAAGTGCTGCGTATGCATCTTCTTGTTCACTAATAGAAACTTGATTAGCAATAATTTCATGCATTGCTATTTCATCATCCATAATTAACTTCTTTTTTTCCATTGTTATATCTCCTATTTAAAAAAAATTAGTTTCCATTTCATTAGTGTCCGCTAATGAAACTTTATATAAAATACAATTACCTCATATCATACATTGCTTTACCAAGTATTAGAGCTGTTGCATTAACCCCCCAAAATACGCCCCAATCACCTGTGGTTGCAGCCCAATATAAAGAAATGTCATGCAAGATAACAAATACTAAAATCATAATAATAAGACTTCTATCCATATTGATATTTGCACTATATAGTCTATTTCTGTAAAACAATTGGTCTTAAAAGACGATGTCATATGGTTGATCACAAGATACACCCTCATTAATACCCTTAAATTTTCGAGAATCAAATTTTCATTTGCCGCATACTTACTTATTTTTCTTCACCAAATTATAGCACAGTTCGAAAGTTGAATCAATAGCTTACTGATTCCAGCGATTATTTAGTTTTTCGAGGTTTATATTTCTTCACAAAGTTCTGTAAACAAACATAATTCGCCCCTTTAGAAAAACGAGTCTCATGGTTTTTATCCACTTTTGAGTGACACTCTATACATAAACATTCTAAATTTTCTTCACGATTATCAGTTTTATTGTTATTACGGTGGTGACAATGAATATAACCATAACCAAAATCATCTGTTATATGGATGCCGCATCGTTCACAAGTATATTTATGTTTTTCTCTATAACGTCTACTAATATCCTGCCACTCTTTTGTGTAACCTAAGACATCAACATCTGTCATTATTTCTTGTGGAGCGGCTTTCTTTAATTCATTTACAAAATCTTCGTTATTCCTATAGATATCATTTTGTTCGCTTCTTTGAATTTCCGCACAATATTTACATAGCGGAAGTATATTAACATTCTTATCTATAAAGTTGTCATCCATATCACAAACCGGCACTTCATAATCATTAGCCCAACGGTATTTATCAGTAAACAAACCTCGTGCCTTAAACTCTTGAATAATTTTGCAATTACGAATGTGAAAACGTGGTTTCCCATATCGTGCTAAAAAGTATTCCCTTTTATACATAAAACCCTTATGTTTCCGTCCGTCAGAAGTTTTAAAAAAAATACCTTCATCTGTAATTTCAATAGTCCCATTTTTGATATCTTCTATAGAGACATCAACAGGTTTAATAGGGCGATAAGCTTCAGCTTTCTCTATTTGATATCCTAACTCTTTTAAAGTAGTCTTCAACTTTTGGAATGTATAAATAGGCTTATCTTTATCCATTTTATTCAGTGATTTTCTTCACAAACTCTTCTATCATCTTCTCACTTGTTGTAATAATCCGGAATTCAACTCTCCGAGATTTTTCATAATCAATAGGATTACCAGAATCATACGTCAAATGGTTTTGGCCATCCAGTGTCCTACCATAAGACAATCCATTGGCTGTAAACCAATATTCAAGCATACGTCTTTGCTCTGGTGTATATTTCTGAAATGCAGACATAGAACGAAAATACTGTAATACGCTCAATGAACGACGTTGTGACAGAATCACATTTGCAATATATGGGTCAGATGCCAATGTAGGAAATGGCGTTGGATCAGTATGTCCCTCTATCCTAATTTCGCTAATATTATTCTTTAATGAATCTGTCAACAAAACATCAAAGTACTTGGGAAGAAATTCTTCTAATATATTGCAGAACGCAGGAGTTAAATTCCACGAACCCGTTTGAAAGAGAACGGTAGGATTAGTAAATCGCAAAGATAAATCCCTTCCTATCGTCATTTCCCATCTTGCCGTATCTGTTTTAAACTTATCCACCAATTTATCATGCAGATTTTGGCGAGCCTCTATATATTGCGCCAACACATCTGCATTTCTATTTACCCTGCTAATATATGCAATAGCAACAAATAAGAATATAACCATCAACCCTGTCATCAAGTCGGACACGGACATCCAAACATTATGCTTTGCCATATTTTACTTTCTATTAATCATTGCCTGTATGCAAGAATCCAATTCAGCCAATGTTGCGCTTAATCTGCTGTAGAATTGTCTATCTAAATCTGTCAATTGGGTATTCAAACTATCGCTTCCCCTTTTAATAAATCCGACGCCTTCCTCCAGCTGTTTCTTAGTTTCCTGCCAAAACTCTTTATTGTAATCACGTATAGAACTCAGTTCTTCCAATTTCTTAATTAAAATCTGCACACCATCTACAAAATTTCTTTGTTTCCTTACCCATTCATTCAGCTTTGATGTAGAGTCATCGAACTTAACCATAGTGTCCTTAGTTAAATCTACTGTTTCAGAAAGTTTCGTTGTTATCGTTGAGAATTTAGTATCCTCTATCATTACTTTCTGCAATTCAGTAACCAACTTTGCCAGCATACCATTTGCTCCACTTAATTGGTTTGCATATTCTGCAACATTGATAAAAACAGTAGATGTTTTTTCAAATTCTGTAGTCATCTTTGTATATTGATGTGTCAAGTCGGAAATCATTTGTTTATTTTCCTGTTGCCAAGTATTCAGCTTTTCAACACTTTGATTTAATTGTTCAAAATTCTTTTTAACCAACTTGCTAACTATTTCATTCATTTGTTTTTGAAATTCCGAAGTCGCCTGTTTCATTGCCTCAACCAATGCTTCCGTATTGCTTTTCTTTAACAATTCGGCAAATTCATCAAATTTTCGTGTCAACAACTGATTGGTTTCTCCCATTTTCATTTCAATTTCATCAACTTCTCCACGAAGCACTTCACTAAGTTTCTTAGTTTCATCTTGCGTTTCCTGTAAGATAGAGGCAGAAGCTGATGAAATATCCAATTGTTCACCTATGCGATTGTCAATATGTTCTGTATTGGCATTGATTACATCTAATTTGTCAAGAGTTTGTTGTCCATTATTCACAATAGCAGACAGATGAGTTTCTTGTGAACGAACAATAAGTGCTACTGCATCTATCTTAAGCAAGAGGTCGGATAAATTAACATTAACAACACTGAATGCATCTATTTTATTCAGCACCGTATTATAAAAAGCGGCTTGATTCTGTGATTGTCGATTCATAGATTCAAGCAACATTTGCATCGTATCAACATTCTGTCGATTCATCTGCTCAACGGCATTACAGATACGAGCAGTTGCTTCATCTTGATTACTTGGCAATCCCGCTTCATAATTATCATAAACTTTGTTGATTATAAAATTAGTAATCATAGATGAAATCATACCTAATAAAGAAGTATAAAAGGCTGTTTTCAATCCACCCAATAGTGTAGGAATGCTATTGTCTAAATCCAGAGTATTAAACTCAGATAGTCCAACTGTAATTCCCCAAAAAGTTCCTAATACTCCTAAAGTTGACAAAAAAGTAGGAAACAAATCTATAGTCCGCCTTCGCTCCTGCATTTTTTTTCTTTTATTCCAAAAGAGAATCAATGCAACACAGATAATTAAAGCTAATAAGATTATTCCAACACAGATTGGTAATGTGATGTAATATGATAAGAATTTTATAAAATCATTCATAGTTATATTCGATAACATACAATTTAAATTCGGCAAGGATTATAAAATAGGAATTACAACTAATGATTCTGATTCCGAAACAGACTTGCATTTTATTTGAATATCCTCAATTTTCATCATAAGAATGAAATTTTATAAAATCACGTCCATCAAAATCATCATCAGACGAGCTATCTTTTTTAACCCAATCCTACACCCAAAGAATTTAAATCAAAAGAATGATTTTTTCCTTTTTCTATTTGAATAGCCATATTCTATAAATTAAGCCCTGCAGATTCCCGAACCGGACGGTTCATAAATTAGATATAAGCCTGATTCATATAAAAAGAAAAGCGCGGGAATCTGTACCTGTTACTCGTCCCGCGCATAGAGGCCTTCGCATTGCCCATCGTAGCTGAACGAGCAACGCAGAAGCCCACGCCGATATGTATAAGAACTCAATGTACACTTATTTGTTTCATAAGGTACACTAAGAATATATAAACATATCCCGTAGACATCCACTGTTGCTCTGTCCCGGCTACGATTCAGAAGTTGCGAAGTTCCTATGCGCCAAAGACAAAACGTCAAGTAAACGTCTTTCTTTATATATGTCCGTTTCCCACCCAATCCGCCCTCATTCGAGGTATCGGCGTAGGAAACATCACAAAACTACAAAAAAAAGATTTATAAATGACAAGGAATAACAATATTTTTTAAATAGCCAATCAGTTTCTCATCTCATTTTGTAACAACATTTCAAAACCCAAAGACATCCGTTTCAAGCCATCAAGCCGTCACAGTCCATCCCCTCCCAGAACACCTTCTGAAGTGGGGGTAATTCAGTATACGACTGAATAGGATTCAATATACGACTGAATGGCATTCAGTATACGACTGAATAGGGTTCAGTATAGGAGTGAAAATAATCCATCTTCTTTTTCGGTTCGGAAGTGCAGTTTGCAAAGCATGATTCTGTAAACATTTCCCACCCACAAAGCCACGTCCGGAACAGGCGTTGGCAAAAAACAGTTTATGGAAATTGAGAAACACCAAGTGAGATTATGCCTGATTCGCAGACGAAAGTGCAGCTAAAATTTTCTTGATTCTTCGAGATTCTTGAAGAATCAAGAAGAAATTCCAGAAAAAACCGTATTTTTGCATAAAGAACTAATTTATAGGAATTATGTTAGAGCATCCACCTATAGCGAATGCACAGGAAAAGTCGGAATCCTTGAAACCGGACTTTTTAGCTGAAGTACAATCCGCCAATGCCGATTATCCGTATTGGGATAAAGTGAAATACATTCGTACAGAAAGCGGACTGAGCGGGAAACAACTGTGGCATGCGCTCAAATACCTCCGGCAACTGAACAGAACCTCCCTGCATTTCGGCAAGTACCGTTTCAGCTTTATGATGACGGATGAGATATTTGAGTTGCTGCACTATTTCGACATGAATATCGGTGGCAGTCTGACAGGTGAGCACTTGATTCCTTCTGAGAACAAGAATGCCTATCTTGTTTCGTCCATCATGGAAGAAGCCATTGCTTCCAGCCAGATGGAGGGGGCTGCTACCACTCGAAAAGTAGCGAAAGACATGCTTCGCAAAAGTGAAAAGCCCAAAGACAAGGGACAACAGATGATTCTGAACAGCTACCAGACAATCTGCCAAATCAAGAGAAATGCGGAAAGTAATTTTTCCGTCCGGCAGCTCCTGGATATTCATCGCTCAATGACCGAGAACACGCTCGACGAAGAAAACGATGCAGGACGAATACGCCAACATGACAACATCCTCATAATGGACGGCATCACCGGTGACGTTGCCCATACGCCTCCGCATCATGAAGAATTGCCGAACTTGCTTGCCGATTTGGAAACGTTTTTCAACAAAGACGGAAAAACATTTATACATCCCATAATCAAAGGCATCATCATCCACTTCATGCTGGCCTATTTTCACCCCTTTGTTGACGGAAACGGACGAACCGCCCGCTCACTGTTCTACTGGTATATGCTCAAAAAGGGGTATTGGCTGGTGGAATATATGTCTATTTCACGAACCATATACAAGACCAAAAGGAACTATGAAAAAGCCTACCTCTATACAGAATATGACGACAACGATCTGACTTATTTCATCCTATACAATTTGCGGACGATGAAGAAGGCCTTTGAAGAATTGAAGATATACCTGAAACGCAAATCGGAAGAGAACAGCAGCATTGTCTTGATTGCAAACATCAAGGGAATCAATACGCGTCAAGCACAAATATTAAAAATTATCCACGAGCAGCCTAACACTTGTTTGTCTGTAAAGGAGGTTGAAAATCGTTTTTCCGTTTCCAATTTCACAGCAAGGACAGATTTGGAAGGACTGGTTGGTTTAGGTTATTTATCTGAACTACAAATAAATAAAGTCAAACGAAATTATATAAAATCGGACAAATTTGACAGTTTAATGAAAAACAAGCTGTAATATTCTTCTTGAAACTTCGAGATTCTTGAAGAATCAAGAAGAATCTATCATTCTCAGCAGCTCCCAATCACCCCCTCCAGCGTCTCTCCATCGGCAAACAGCCTCCCATCCGCCTGTATCATCCGCTTCTTCAGGCGGAACTTCTGCCGGGACACGGAAGCGAGAGACACGGCAATGAGCGTGGCAATCTGCGTATTGCTGCATCGAAATCACTTTCCAATTGCATCATTTCGCGCATCCGATAGATATTGAACTCCGGTCGGAGGGTTTTGCTTCCTTGCATGACTTCGATGAGGAGTCCGTCATCGAGGAGTGGAAAGCGGACTTTAAAGAGAAAAGCATAGCCTAAAATAAATTTATTAGTAATAATATTATTAGTAATAGATATATTACTTATCTTTGCTCCCGGAATAACATCTGAAGATTATGGAGAAAAAACCTTTTATATTCGGTGTCGCGACATCGGGCGATAATTTCACCGACCGGGAAAAAGAGACCTCACGACTGGTATTGAATTTCCGGCATGGAGTGAATACGGTACTGATTTCGCCTCGTCGTTGGGGGAAAACCTCTTTGGTGCAGAAAGCGTGTCGCTTGGCGCAGTCCGACAAATTGAAAGTCGTTTATATCGATATTTTTTCTTGCCGTAGCGACAGGGATTTCTATGACGCATTTGCTTCCGCCATTCTCAAACAAACCTCTTCAAAGTTGGATGAATGGCTGGAGCATGCCAAATTATTCCTTTCGCGTATCAGCCCTAAAATATCGTTGGGGACCGATCCGATGACGGATTTTTCCATATCGCTTGAAATGAATCCCAAGAGCAACGAGATCGATGAAATCCTGCAACTCCCTGAAAAGATAGCGCAGAAGAAAGGTTGTAATATCGTTGTTTGCATTGACGAGTTCCAGCAAATTGCCGAATTCAAAGATTCCAAAACATTCCAGAAGCGGTTACGCTCGATCTGGCAATTGCAGAAATCGGTGTCTTACTGCTTATTCGGCAGCAAAAAACACTTGATGAACGAACTCTTTGAAAAAAGGAGCCTTCCGTTCTATAAGTTCGGAGACGCTATCTATTTGACAAAAATCGGGACGGCGGATTGGGTGGATTATATTTGTGGGCGTTTCGAGGCTACGGGCAAACAGATTTCAAAAGAGTTAGCCAAGAAGATCTGTCAGAGAGTTGACAATCACTCTTCGTATGTGCAGCAGTTGGCATGGTTGGTATGGATTCATACGGACAAAGTTGCCACGGAACAAGATTTCGAGGAGGCATATCAGGATATCATCGACCAGAATACACCGTTGTTCGAGAAGCAGACCGAGAGCCTTACGACCTATCAAATGAATTTTTTGCGAGCCATTATTGATGGGGTACATAGCGAATTTACCACGCAAGAGGTTTTGCAGAAATATCAACTCGGTTCATCGGCTAATGTCAGCATCGTAAAACGGGCACTGGTCAAGAAAGAGCTTATCGAGATTGAGAAGCGTCAAGCCATTATTCCCGACCCCGTGATGAAGGTGTGGTTAAAAAGAGAATTAGGTGTATAACAATAGTTCGTTAAGTTTTATACACTGCTTTTTGTATAGTAACAAATGTCATATTACCTTTCCTTTTTCATCTAATGCAGCAAAGCTACGATTTTTTTTATGAGCAAGAAAAAAGGATATAGGATTTGCTATCATGCAACAAAGTAAATCATTAAAAAGCCTCAGCAGCTTCCAATCACCCCCTCCAGCGTCTCTCCATCGGCAAACAGCCTCCCATCCGCCTGCATCATCCGCTTCTTCAGGCGGAACTTCTGCTGGGACACGGAAGCGGGAGATACGGCAATGAGCGTGGCAATCTGTGCATTGCTGAAGTGCAGGCGGATAAGCATGCAAAGCTGGCTGTCGGCAGGCGTAAGCTGGGGAAAGCGCAGGACAAGGCGTTTGGAAGCACCCTTGTATACTCTGTCAGTAAGCTTCTGCAAGTAGTTCCACTGGCTGTCCGCAAGGAATTTGGGCTGGATGCGCAACTGCTTCACCACTTCGTCTGCATCTATCATGGCGGAAGCAAGCGCCTGCACCTGCCCGTCGAGCATCCGGACACGCTCGCCCTCTTTCCTCAACAGTTCCAGTTCGCGGGGCACGGGGTTGTCTTCATACTCCTTGAGACGGGCGCGGAGTGACTCGTTTTCCTTATCCAGACGGCTGCCATGTTCCATGAGGTTTGTCAGCGAGCTATGCACTTCTTCGCGCTCTTCGTCGGTCAGCGACATCTCCTTCAGGCGTTCTTCCAGTTCCTCGCGCTCGCGTTCATTGTTGCGCAAGCGCTGTTCGTTTTCACTCAGGGTGACAAGATAGTTACGGTGACTACGTTCTTTCTTGAAACGGATAAGGCTGAACAGCATAGCACCGGAAATGCTGAACATAATCACAGAAAACACTCCCCAGAAAAAACGTTCGTAACCACTGACCGGCTTCAGCCGCACATGCCTGCCATCGGAAAGCTCCTTTATCTGATTATACTCACGGTGCAAACCGGAAATCAGGCGGACGGCCCGGGCACTGTCGACAGCACCGCATTGCACCAACGAGTCAGCATGAGAAAGGGACTGTTCGTAGTTCATCAAAGTTCTATCGGCAGGTTTCGAGCAGGCTGTCAGCCCCAGAAGGAGAATCAGCAGGAGAAAAAGGAAGGTATGTTTCATCTTGAAATTTTGTGTTTATAATAAGCAAGGTGTAAAATCGGTAAGGAACGAGCTTACTTCAACAGTTTTCATAATCAATGCATATTAATCGTTGCAGAAACAAAGGTAACACTTTCTTCCCACAATAAATAAAGAGGTACAAAGTTTTTCATTACTTTGTACCTCCTCTTTTTCTTCGACTTGCATCATTTATAGCCGTGAGTCAGCAAAAATCGTATAGCTTAGAACTCGCTCGTAAAGTGGAACTTGATATGCTTGAAGTCCATCTGCGCCATCTGCAACACATATCCGCTGTCCGCCAGGAACACATCCCTACCCTCGCGGTCTTTCGCCATGTACTGGTATTTGCGCTTCTTGAAGGCTTCCAGTTCAGCCGCATCATCGCTCTCAATCCAGCAGGCTTTATACAGACTGAGCGGCTCCCAACGGCACTTCGCACTGTATTCATTCTCCAGACGATACTGGATGACCTCGAACTGCAACTGCCCCACCGTACCGATAATCTTACGCCCGTTGAACTGGTTGACGAACAACTGCGCCACACCTTCGTCCATCAACTGGTCGATACCCTTGGCAAGCTGTTTCTGCTTCATTGGGTCGGCATTCTCAATGTACTTGAACATCTCCGGCGAGAAACTCGGAAGCCCCTTGAAGTGAAGCGCCTCGCCTTCGGTCAGCGTATCGCCAATCTTGAACGTACCGTTATCCGGCAGGCCGATAATATCTCCCGCCCAAGCCTCATCGACAGTTGTCTTGCGCTGCGCCATGAACTGCGTAGGCGACGAGAAACGCATCGTCTTGCCATGACGTACATGCAAGTACGGGGCATTGCGTACAAACTTCCCGGAGCAGATTTTGCAGAAAGCGATACATGAACGGTGATTCGGGTCGATATTGGCGGTTATCTTAAAGATGAATCCGGTAAATTTAGGTTCTTCCGGCTCCACCTCACGTTCTTCCGCCTTCACGGAACGGGGACTGGGAGCAATCTCCACAAAGCAATCCAACAGTTCCTGCACACCGAAATTATTCAGTGCCGAACCGAAGAATACGGGAGCAAGCTCTCCTTTCAAGTATTCCTCCTTATCGAATTCGGGGTAAACACCGTCTATCAGTTCCAATTCTCCGCGCAGCTTGTCGGCCAGTTGGGCGCCAATCTGGTTGTCCAGCTCCTCGGTATGGATGTCCACTTCCACCTTCTCCGTCACTACCTGCTTGCTGGGCTGGTAGAGGTTGAGGTTATGCTCGTAGATATTGTAGACACCCTTGAAACGGACACCGCTCTCGATAGGCCACGTCAAGGGACGCACGTGGATGTGCAGTTCCTCCTCCAGCTCGTCCAGCAGGTCGAACGGGTCTTTGGCTTCACGGTCCATCTTGTTGATGAAGATAATCACCGGCGTATTACGCATACGGCAGACCTCCATCAGCTTGCGTGTCTGCGTTTCCACACCTTTCGCACCGTCCACCACGATGATAACGCTATCCACGGCCGTCAGCGTGCGGTAGGTATCTTCAGCAAAGTCCTGGTGACCCGGAGTATCAAGGATGTTGACCTTGTAGTCATGGTAGTCGAACTCCATTACAGAAGTGGTAACGGAAATACCACGCTGTTTTTCAATATCCATCCAGTCCGACGTTGCCGTCTTCTTTATCTTATTGCTCTTTACGGCACCCGCCACCTGGATTTGTCCACCAAAAAGCAACAGCTTCTCGGTCAATGATGTCTTACCGGCATCCGGATGCGCGATAATCGCAAACGTTCTCCGTCTCTCTATTTCGTTGTTATTGGCCATATATCAATTAGTCAGTAATAATCACTCTTCCAAATTCTTCATGCAGACGGCAAGGCTCGCCTCCCAATGGGGTATATCGATGCCGAATGTCTTCTTTATCTTTGTCTTGTCCAACACGGAATAATGCGGACGCGGCGCCTTGGCAGGGAATTCGTCCGTATGCAGCGGACTTACCTTGCAGCTCTTGATACCTGCCAGACGATGGATAGCCAACGTAAAATCATACCACGAGCAGACTCCCTCGTTGCTGAAGTGATAGATGCCGGGCACGATTCCCTGGCTGATAGCCGCAAAGATGGCGCGTGCCAAATCATTGGCGTATGTCGGCGTACCTATCTGGTCGAATACAACTCCCAGCGTCTCGCGCTCGCGTCCCAAACGGAGCATCGTCTTCACAAAATTATTTCCATAAATGGAATAGAGCCACGCCGTACGGATAATCATGGCACGGCTGCAATGCTTCATCACCGCCTGCTCACCCGCCAGTTTGGTAAAACCATATACTGAATCGGGACAAGTAGCCGCCTCTTCCGTATAGGGGATGTGTCCGGTTCCGTCAAAAACATAGTCGGTAGACACTTGTATCAATGCAGCACCGCAAGCTTCGGCAGCGGCAGCCAGATAGCCCGGAGCGACATGGTTCAGCTTGTCGCAAAGCTCCTGATTGTCTTCCGCCTTGTCTACAGCCGTATAAGCGGCGCAATTCACGATTACATCTATCCGGTTGTCCTTCACAAACCCGTGCACAGCTTGTTCGTCGCAAATGTCCAATTCCTGCACGTCAGTGAAAAAATAAGCATGTCGTCCGTTTTCTTTCGACAACACTCGCATTTCATTGCCAAGTTGACCGTTGGCACCGGTTATCAGAATATTCATTTAATAAAGTTACACTTATATATAGAATGTTACGATGAACAATATTTTCCTCCATAATTATCAATTATCCATCAACTCCAATTCTCCCCGCTTCTCCTTGTCATAATAGTTGGCAAGCAACGAGACGAAACCGCTGATGGCCTCCATAGCCTTTGCCGTGCCCTGACTGATTTCCTTCTTCTGCAAGCGCAACAGCAGCACTCCATAAAGTGCCTCGAAACAAGTGTCTACTTCAGACTCCTCTTTCCGGCCGTTCTTCTGACGCAGCTCCACGATAAAAGGCAGTGCCTTGAAATAAGCCGCATTATAGAACGGATATTTCGTAGAAGCCAGCAATTCGCCATGTAGCTCCGTCAGGTTCAGAATGACATTCCGGTTGATTTGCAGATGCCCTTTTTCCGTTACGCCTTCCGCACGCATCATATCTGCCAGGTTTCCATACCATTCTTCCAGCGCAGGCCGTTCCTCCTCCGGATAGCGCAAGATGATGTTCTGGCGTATCCGGTCTATGTCACAGCCATTGGCACGGAGCAAATCCTCCACCTGCCACATATATATAAGGTATTCGGCTATATTCTTTTCTTTCAGTTGTTGCGCAATCTTCACGATAAAATGTATGAATTATGATTTTTCACCTTCCCACTCAATACAGCGATTCACCCATCAGCGTAAACACCAATCCCACCACAGACACCACAATGACAATGCTCCCGATAATACGGTTCAGCATCCAGATGCCACGCAAGTTGAATTGTGTACGGACTTTATTGACAAAAAAGGTAATGCCAAACCACCATGCCAAAGCGCCCAATGCGATGGCCAAGTATCCGGTAACGGCCTCGAATACCAGCACTCCCTCACTTACAAAAGCGAAGCGGGCGAAAAGGCCTACAAAAAGGAATATAATCAGAGGATTGGAAAGCGTGACGGCAAACGCCGTTATGAAGTTATGAAAATAGGAACCCTTGTTGATGGATACCGGACGGATGGACTGTACCGGATTGCTGCGGAACGTATAAACGCCAAACGCCAACAGAAGAATGCTTCCGAAAAGTTGCAGGTAAAAGATGTTCTTGTTGACATAATCAAAAACGAAACTCATCCCGTAGCCCGTCAGCAAAGCATATGCAATATCGCTTAGCGAAGCTCCTATCCCCGTTACGAAACCATACCACCGTCCTTTATTCAAAGTACGCTGAATACACAATACTCCTACAGGACCCAATGGCGCGGACACAATGACGCCGATAATGAACCCCTTCCACAATATGTCAAATATGGTCTCTATCTGAATCATGGCTGCAAATATCGGACTTTTTTATGAGACGAACGAATAGTGTTAACGTTTTTTCGACGGAAAAGGATTTTAAGAAGTAAAGATTATCCATTTTACATATTATTCCGTATATTTACCTCCGAACTTAACAATACCCCCTTATGAAACGAATAAAAAAAACTCTAACACTCGTTTCCATGGCCGTCTTACTACTGACGGCATGCGAAGCCCCCAAGGAACTCGGTGTGGTTCCATATCCGCAGTATGCCCAAACAACGTCAAAAACAGTAGAACTGCCATCTACGGTAACCTTCTCGACCAATCTGGCGAAATCCGACATGAATGACTTGCTGGCCTATCTGCCGGACTTTGCCATCCCCATGAAGCTTGTCGACAAGAACCCTTTTGTAACGATAGAAATAACGGACGCAACGGATAATCCAATCGCTGCCGAAGGCTACAACCTGACAGTCAGCAAACAAGGTGTAAACATTCAGGCCTCCTCCGCAGCAGGTGCCTTCTATGGACTGCAAACCCTGGCACAACTTGCCCGTAACGGGAAGGAACTGCCAGTCACGACCATCAAGGACGAACCCAGATTCCCCTATCGTGGGCTGCACCTGGATGTTTCAAGACACTTCTTTAACACGGACTATGTCAAGAAACAAATAGACCTGGTAGCCACCTACAAAATCAACCGCCTGCATTGGCATCTGACCGACGGTGCCGGATGGCGGCTGGAGATTCCGGGCTATCCCCGCCTGACAGAATTCGCAGCCTGGAGAAAAGCCGCCAATCTGCAGGATTGGGGGAAATATGACCATCACTTCTGCGAGAAGGATGAAGAAGGAGCCTATGGAGGCTACTATACGGAAGCGGATGTACGTGAGGTTCTGGAATATGCCCGCTTGAGGCATGTCACCGTTATCCCCGAAATAGAAATGCCGGGACACTCGGGAGAAGTACTGGCAGCCTATCCACAGCTGTCCTGTACCGGCAAGCCTTATACATCCGGTGAAGTCTGTATCGGAAACGAAGAGACCTTCAAGTTCTTCGAAGATGTGCTGGATGAAGTGATACGGCTGTTCCCTTCCCGGTATATCCATATTGGAGGTGATGAAGCCAGCAGACGCCACTGGAAGGCATGCCCCAAATGCCAGAAGCGCATGAAGGAAGAAGGGCTCAAAGATGAAAGTGAGCTGCAAAGCTATATGATAGTCCGCATAGAGAAGTACCTCAACGACAAAGGGCGTGAAATCATCGGCTGGGACGAGATACTGGATGGAGGCCTGGCCCCCAACGCAACCGTCATGTCGTGGCGGGGTACGGAGGGTGGCATTGCCGCCGCCCGCATGGGGCATTACGCCATCATGACACCGGAGAGCCACTGCTATCTGGACCACTACCAGGATGACCCTGAGACACAGCCGCTGGCGTTTGGCGCCTGCATCCCCATCGGACAGACCTACTCCTACGACCCGGCTCCCGATTCATTGGGAAGTGATATCTGCAAATACATATTAGGCGTGCAAGGCAATGTATGGGCTGAATATCTGCCCACTTACGAACATGCCGAATATATGATATACCCACGCATCATCGCTCTGGCAGAAGTAGGCTGGACTCCCATGGAGAACAAGCATCCGGAGAGTTTCAAGAGACGTATCAACAACGAAATACGATACATCCGGACGAAAGGGTACAACCCGTTCACCTTGTCGGAACAAGTGCAGACCAGCCAGACCGTTGACTATGCCAAGAAAAAAATCATGCTGTCCCTCACCTCCGAAAAACATCCGATTGACATCCGCTACACAACGGACGGCTCCGAACCGACTGTATCTTCCAAGTTATACAAGAAACCGTTTGCCGTAAAAGACTCCATATTGCTGACCGCACGCCTTTTCGACGGAGAAAAGCCTATCGGAAAAAGCCTTCACCTGCGCACCGACTACCATAAGGGCATAGGCAAAAAGATAACCTATGCACCGGGCGGCAGATACTATCAGCATAAAGAAGTATACAAAGGCGGCGGTGACGCCGGTCTCCTCGACGGACTTCGCGGCGGCAAAAGCTACATGGACGGACGATGGCAGGGCTTCTGCCCCAATGATTTGGATGCCATTATCGACCTGGGCGAAGTGACCGCCATACATCGGGTCATGGCCAACTTCATGCAAATCCGTACCCCACAAGTATTTCTCCCTGCCAAAGTGGAAGTATGGGCATCTGTTGATGGCAAGAACTTCACCCTGCTGGGCAGTGATATCTGCAGCGAGGAAGAGGCCGGAAAGGACGTGATATTCCGTGATTTCGGCTGGATTGGCACCCCCACTGAGGCACGATATGTACGCTTCCATGCCATACAAGGGAAGAAGCAATTCTTATTTACGGATGAAATCGTCATACAATAACACACATCCGGTTTTTATGAAACAGAACAAAAAACGCATACGAGTAAAATTGCATGCGTTTTTTGTTTTCCTTTTTTTCTCCTCCCCACCGATTTTACGTATCTTTGCCCCCAAGAAGAAAAGATGAAGATACTCAAAGAAGTAACTTCAATCGTAAAATCGTAAATCGTAAAATCGTAAATATAACTATGATTCTTTTTTTCAGAACCCCATCCAAGAGTGTGATTGCCGTAGAATGTAATCACGAACTCCCCCAGGCAGACAGCGACAAACTCTGCTGGCTTTTTGGAGAAGCCACCCCCGAAAGTGAAGACAACCTGAAAGGACATTTCGTCGGCCCGCGCCGTGAGATGATTACTCCTTGGAGTACAAACGCCGTAGAAATCACCCAGAATATGGGGCTGGACGGCATCATACGCATCGAGGAGTACTTCCCCGTAAAAGATGAGAACGCAGACCACGATCCGATGCTGCAACGTATGTACAAGGGGCTGGACCAGAATGTATTTACAACCAACCGGCAGCCGGAACCGATTGTACACATCGAAGACCTGGAGGCATACAATGAAAAGGAAGGTCTGGCACTCTCCAAAGAGGAAATGGATTACCTCAAGAAGGTAGAGAAAGACCTCGGGCGCCCTCTGACAGACTCCGAAGTATTCGGCTTCGCGCAAATCAACTCCGAGCACTGCCGTCACAAAATCTTCGGCGGGACATTCATCATCGATGGAGTGGAACAGGAATCTTCACTCTTCCAGATGATAAAGAAAACTACACAAGAGAATCCCAACAAAATTATCTCTGCCTACAAAGACAATGTAGCCTTTGCCGAAGGTCCGGTTATCGAACAGTTTGCTCCGGCAGACCACTCCAAGCCCGACTATTTCCAAGTAAAGGACATCAAGAGTGTCATCTCCCTGAAAGCGGAAACACATAACTTTCCCACAACAGTAGAACCGTTCAACGGTGCGTCTACCGGTACGGGCGGTGAGATTCGCGACCGTATGGGCGGCGGTAAGGGCTCTTGGCCGATTGCCGGAACAGCCGTTTACATGACCTCCTACCCCCGTACGGAAGAAGGACGTCCCTGGGAAGAGATTCTGCCGGTACGCAAATGGCTGTATCAAACTCCCGAACAAATACTAATCAAAGCCTCCAATGGTGCCAGTGATTTCGGGAACAAATTCGGCCAACCGCTAATCTGCGGTTCCGTGCTCACTTTCGAACATAAGGAAAAAGATGAAGTCTATGGTTACGACAAAGTGATTATGCTTGCCGGAGGCGTAGGCTACGGTACCCAGCGTGACTGTTTGAAAGGTACACCGGAAGCCAGCAACAAAGTGGTTGTCATCGGTGGAGACAATTATCGCATCGGTTTGGGCGGCGGCTCCGTATCTTCCGTAGATACCGGACGCTACAGCAGTGGCATCGAGCTGAATGCCGTGCAACGCGCCAACGCCGAAATGCAGAAACGCGCCTACAACGTGGTACGCGCACTTTGTGAGGAAGAGACCAATCCGGTGGTTTCCATCCACGACCACGGCTCTGCCGGACATGTAAACTGTCTGTCCGAATTGGTAGAGGAATGCGGCGGTTTAATTGACATGAGCAAGTTGCCCATCGGTGACACGACTCTGTCTGCCAAGGAAATCATTGCCAACGAAAGCCAGGAACGCATGGGCTTGCTGATTCAGGAAGAGGCCATCGAACATGTACGCAAGGTAGCCGAACGTGAGCGTGCCCCGATGTACGTAGTCGGTGAAACGACCGGCGACCATCGCTTTGCCTTCCAGCAAGCTGACGGTGTACGTCCGTTCGACCTCGCCGTAGAACAGATGTTCGGCTCTTCCCCCAAGACCTATATGGTGGACAAGACCGTGGAACGTCACTACGAAATGCCCCAATACGAAGTTTCCCAACTACACGAATACCTCACCAATGTGCTCCAACTGGAAGCTGTGGCTTGTAAAGACTGGTTAACAAACAAGGTGGACCGTTCTGTAACAGGCAAGATTGCCCGCCAACAGTGCCAGGGTGAATTGCAGTTGCCTCTGAGCGATTGTGGTGTGGTAGCTTTGGACTATCGCGGCGAAAAGGGTATCGCAACCTCTCTGGGCCATGCTCCCCAGGCGGCACTTGCCGACCCGGCAGCCGGCTCCGTTCTTTCCGTCAGCGAAGCATTGACCAACTTGGTTTGGGCACCGCTTGCCGAAGGTCTGGACAGCGTTTCCCTTTCTGCCAACTGGATGTGGCCTTGCCGTTCGCAAGAAGGTGAAGATGCCCGTCTGTACACGGCAGTAAAGGCCTTGAGTGACTTCTGCTGTTCCCTGCAAATCAATGTACCGACCGGTAAAGACTCTCTTTCCATGACACAGAAATACCCCGACGGCAGCAAAGTAATTTCTCCGGGCACGGTAATTGTTTCTGCCGGTGGAGAAGTTTCCGACGTCAAGAAAGTCGTATCTCCGGTGCTGGTTAACAATGAAAAGACTACCATTTATCATATAGACTTCAGTTTCGACAACCTGAAACTCGGCGGTTCTGCCTTTGCTCAGACCCTGGGCAAGGTAGGTGACGAAGTTCCCAGCGTGCAGGATGCCGAATACTTCCGCGATGCTTTCCTTGCCGTGCAGGAACTGGTCAACAAGGGACTGATTCTTGCCGGACATGATATTTCCGCCGGTGGTCTTATCACTACACTGCTTGAAATGTGCTTTGCCAATGTGGAAGGCGGTATGGAAATCAACCTGGATAAAATCAAGGAGCAAGACCTTATCAAGATTCTGTTTGCGGAGAACCCGGGTATCGTTATCCAGGTGAGCGACAAGCACAAGGAAGCTGTAAAGCAAATCCTGGAAGATGCAGGCGTAGGTTACGTGAAGCTCGGCAAACCGACAGACGAACGCCATATTCTTGTATCAAAAGGCGATGCTACTTATCAGTTTGGCATCGACTATATGCGTGATGTATGGTACTCTACTTCTTATCTCCTTGACCGTAAGCAGTCCATGAACGGCTGTGCCAAGAAGCGTTTCGAGAACTACAAGATGCAACCGGTGGAATTCGCCTTCATGCCGGACTTCAAAGGCAAGTTCTCACAATACGGCATCGACCCGGACCGCCGCACACCTTCCGGTATCCGCGCCGCCATCATCCGTGAAAAAGGAACCAACGGCGAACGCGAAATGGCCTACTCACTCTATCTGGCAGGCTTCGATGTGAAGGACGTTACCATGACCGACCTTATCAGCGGTCGCGAAACGTTGGAAGATGTAAACATGATTGTTTACTGCGGTGGTTTCTCCAACTCCGACGTTCTTGGTTCTGCTAAGGGTTGGGCAGGTGCTTTCCTCTTCAATCCGAAAGCAAAAGAAGCGCTCGACAAATATTATGCACGCGAGGATACGCTTTCACTGGGTGTCTGCAACGGCTGCCAGCTCATGATGGAACTTAATCTTATCAATCCCGAGCACAAGAAAAACGGCAAGATGCTTCATAACGACTCACACAAGTTTGAATCCAGATTCCTCGGTGTTACTGTCCCCACCAACCGCAGCGTAATGCTCGGCTCACTGAGTGGAAGCAAACTGGGTATCTGGGTAGCTCACGGTGAAGGAAAATTCTCCTTGCCATACGACGAGGACAAATACAACGTCGTGCTGAAATACTCATACGACGAATACCCTTCCAACCCCAACGGCTCAGATTATTCCATAGCCGGATTGGCAAGTGCCGACGGACGTCATCTGGCCATGATGCCCCACTTGGAACGTGCCATCTTCCCCTGGCAGAACGGTTGCTACCCCGCAGACCGCGTAAACAGCGACCAAATCACTCCTTGGGTAGAAGCATTTGTCAATGCACGCAAGTGGGTGGAAGCCAATAAAAAATGAACTGAACTTCCTTTTTTATAGAAATGTAACAAGCGCGGGTTATGAATAATCCCGCGCTTGTTACATTTCTATTCTTCGCTTTCTTTTTTTGCTTTTCTCAAACAAAAGCATTATTTTTGTGTTTATTTTCAACTCTCCCTCAGTACAACATTCAAAAAACCGCTCGACAATTATGAAAAAGTACTTCTTTTTCTGCATACTACTATTATTGCCAATTATAGGCATTGCACAAACATACAAATACATCGGTGTGGAAGACGGTTTGAGCAACAGACGGGTATATGCAATTCAAAAGGGACCTAAAGGTTACATGTGGTTTCTTACCCACGACGGCATCGACCGATACAACGGAAAGGACTTCAAGCCGTACAAATTGATGGATGGAGATGAAGAAGTGAATTCCATGATGAACCTGAATTGGCTCTATGTTGACCCCAAAGGCACCATATGGGAAATAGGCAAAAAAGGACGTGTGTTCCGCTATGATACAAAACACGATCGCTTTGTCCTGGTATACAAGCTACCCGAAAGCGAAGTGAAAGGACGTCCAACCCCTATCAGTTACGGTTTTGTGGATGCCAACAGCGTAATATGGCTTTGCAATGAAGATGCCCTATATCTGTACGACAGCAATACCCAGAAGGTAACATTCATTCAAAACGAAATAGGAGAACGAATTACGGATATCGCACAGATTGATTCGACCCACTTCTTCATCGGAACCGACATCGGCATACACTATGCTGAACTGGCCAACAACATCCTCACCCTCAGCCCCTGCAACCAGTTGGATACCTTGAAGATACAAATCAACGAACTATACTATCACAAACCATCCCACAAGGTTTTTATCGGTACTTTCCAGCGGGGAATATTCTCCTATGACCTAAACAAGCACAAGGTCATGCATATACCATCCGGACTGATGGACATCAGCATCAACTGTATCCGTGCCTTCAATGACAATGAGATTCTCATCGCAACGGACGGAGCCGGTGTCTACAAGATGAATACCGATACCTATGCATCCGAACCGTATATCGTTGCCGACTACAATCGGTACAACTCAATGAACGGAAATACTATCAATGACATTTACATCGACAGCGAGCAGCGTATCTGGATGGCCAATTATCCCATCGGCATAACTGTACGCAACAACCGATATACCGATTACCAATGGATAAAACACTCTATCGGCAATAAACAATCACTCATCAATGACCAGGTAAACGCCATCATCGAGGACCATGACGGAGATTTATGGTTTGCCACGAACAACGGAATCAGCCTCTATTACAGCAAGACGAAACAATGGCATTCTTTTCTCAGCACCTTCGACTCCGAAAGCCATAGCAAAAATCACACCTTCATCTCACTATGCGAGGTGGAGCCCGGCATCATCTGGGCCGGAGGGTATAGTTCCGGCATCTACCAGATAAACAAGAAGCAACTGTCCATAGACTTCTTTACCCCATCCTTGTTCAGCAATCTGAATATCCGGCCAGACAAATATATTCGTTCCATTATGAAAGATTCTTCAGGAAACATCTGGTCCGGAGGGTATTATAACTTAAAAGAAATAGATTATTCCAGAAAAAACATACGGCACTTCCCGGGCTTGAATGGTATCACCGCTATCATAGAGAAGGACTCCACACATATGTGGATAGGCACTGCCACCGGCTTGTACCTATTGGAAAAAGTGACCGGTAAGTATAGCTATATCCAGATGCCGGTAGAATCCTATTACATCTATTCTCTATACCAAGCTTCCGACGGAATGCTGTATATCGGTACCAACAATGCCGGTTTACTGGTATATGATACGACCAAAAACACATTCAGACATTATCATAGAGACAACTGCGCTTTGATTTCCAATAATATCTATACACTATTGTCCGATGGCAAAGGAAATATCTTCCTGAGTACAGAACACGGTCTGTCCACCTTCTATCCTGCCGAAGAGACATTCCATAACTGGACCAAAGAACAAGGACTGAAGTCTGACCATTTCAACGCAGCCTCAGGCACCTTGAGGAAAAACGGCAATTTCATTTTCGGCAGTACGGATGGAGCCATAGAGTTCGACAAGGACATGGTCCTGCCTCGCGACTATAAGTTCAAAATGGTATTCAATGACCTGCGGGTATTCTATCAGACCGTTTATCCCAAGGATGAAGGTTCTCCACTTATTCTGGATATTGACGAGACAAAAACCTTGCGTTTGAAGTACAACCAGAACATCTTCTCATTGCAGGTCTCAGACATCAACTATGACTATCCTTCCCTAATTCTGTACTCCTGGAAACTGGAAGGCTTCTATGAGGGTTGGAGCCGTCCGGGAGAGGAAAACGTCATCCGTTTTACCAACCTGAGTCCGGGCAACTATACCCTCCGCGTACGTGCCATCTCCAACGAAGACCGTCGTATTGTCCTGGAAGAACGCAGTATGGACATCATTATCGAGCAACCCCTCTGGCTCAGTTTCTGGGCGCTGATACTCTATGCAGTGATTATCATATCCATTGCAAGCATCACTCTGCGAATAATAGTCTTGAGAAAACAGCGGAAAGAATCCGATGAGAAAATACGCTTCTTCGTCAATACGGCGCATGATATACGTACTCCACTGACGCTCATCAAAGCACCCTTGGAAGAAATCACCGAACGCGAGCAACTGACTTCCAGCGGACAGAGCAACATCAATACAGCCCTGCAAAACGTAAATGCCTTGTTGCGCCTGACCACCAACCTTATTAATTTCGAACGCGCAGACACCTATTCCGGAAGTCTATACGTATCCGAATACGAACTGAGCACATATATGGAAGAGACGATCGATGCTTTCCGTTCATACGCAAACATAAAACACATCAACCTAACCTACGAAAGCAGCTTCCGTTATCTGAACGTATGGTTAGATAAGGACAAGATGGATTCCATTTTGAAAAATATCATATCCAACGCACTGAAATATACACCGGACGGCGGCAATGTACATGTCTTTACTTCCGAGACAGAAGATACCTGGAGTATTGAGGTGAAAGATACCGGTATCGGAATTCCGGCTTCAGAACAGAAAAAGCTGTTCAAGATGCATTTCCGTGGCAGTAATGCTATCAATTCCAAAGTTATCGGCAGCGGCATCGGACTACTTCTGGTAGGGAAACTTGTACGCTTACATAAAGGAAAGCTCAACTTCAGCAGCATGGAAGGGAAAGGCTCTTGCATCAAAATCACGTTCCCCAAAGGGAACAAGCATTTCCGCAAAGCAATCCAACGCCCTCAACCCAAAAACGAACGGATTGTTTATTCGGCCTCCGGAGTGCCTATCAATGCCTCTACTACATCATCCCCTGCTTCCAGCGACATCTACGACAAGACGCAGCAACAGTCGCAAAACAACAGTAGCCACCAGAAAATTCTTATTGTAGAGGACAATGACGAACTAAGGGAATATCTGCGCAGAACATTGTCTGAACAGTACAACATACAAGTATGCTCCAACGGAAAAGAGGCACTGACCATTGTCAAGGAGTATATGCCCAACCTCGTCATTTCAGACATCATGATGCCGGAAATGAGAGGAGACGAATTGTGTCATATCCTGAAGAACGACATCGAGACATCACATATCCCCATCATCCTGCTCACAGCACTGAATACCGACAAGAATATCATCGAGGGACTGCAAAGCGGAGCGGATGAATATATTGTGAAACCCTTCAATATCGGTATATTGCGAGCAAACATTGCCAACCTGCTGACTAACCGGGCACTGTTGCGCCACAAATATGCCAGCCTGGACCTGAACGACGAGAAGAACAATACGGATTGCATCAACTGCTCCAACGACTTGGACTGGAAATTCATTGCAACCGTCAAAAAGAGCGTCGAAGACAATATGGACAACCCAAGCTTCAACGTCGACGTGCTCTGCAACCTGCTGAATATGAGCAGGACCAGCTTCTACAATAAGATAAAGGCACTGACCGACCAAGCTCCGGCTGACTACATCCGGCTGATTCGACTGAAACATGCCGCCCAACTTCTGAAAGAACAAAAGCATACCATCACCGAGATTTCAGAGCTGACCGGTTTCAGTGATGCGAAATATTTCCGTGAAGTATTCAAGAAACATTTCAATATGAGCCCAAGCCAGTATGCCAAGAGAGGGAAGGAAGGGAAAGATGATAAAGAAATAAAGTAAATTACAACATTTTGAATATGAATATATATCTTGAAGCATTCTCCATTTTCTTTAAGATAGGAGCCTTTACCATCGGCGGCGGTTATGCCATGGTACCACTGATAGAAAACGAAATCGTAACCAAACGAAGCTGGATAGCCAAAGAAGATTTCATTGACCTGCTTGCTATATCACAGTCCGCTCCGGGCATCCTTGCCGTCAATATATCCATTTTTATAGGGTACCGGCTACGGGGAATACGAGGGAGCATAATCACTGCATTGGGAACCATACTTCCTTCGTTTCTCATCATCCTCGCCATAGCGTTGTTTTTCCACAACTTCAAGGACAATACCATTGTAGAACGCATATTCAAAGGCATCCGCCCGGCAGTAGTCGCACTGATTGCCGCCCCTACATTCGGCATGGCCAAATCGGCCCGGATAAACCGATACAACATATGGATACCGGTGGTTTCAGCACTGCTCATCTGGCTGTTGGGCTTCTCCCCCATCTGGATTATCATTGCAGCAGGTGTAGGGGGATACGTCTTCGGACGTTGGAAACATCCGAAGAATTAAAAATGAAAGAATTAAAAAATGAAAGGTGCAACAACATTAATCACTAACCATTAATCACTAACCATGATTTTCTTACAGTTATTCTATACATTCTTTAAAATCGGCCTTTTCGGCTTTGGCGGCGGATATGCCATGCTGTCCATGATACAAGGCGAAGTAGTCACCCGTTATGGCTGGCTTTCCCCTCAAGAGTTTACTGATATTGTGGCAATCAGCCAAATGACACCCGGTCCGATAGGTATCAATTCGGCAACCTATGTAGGTTTTACGGTTACTGGTAGTGTATGGGGATCTATTGTCGCCACTTTTGCCGTAGTGCTCCCCTCTTTCCTACTGATGCTGACCATCAGCAAATTCTTCCTGAAATACCAGAAACATCCTTCCGTGGAAGCGGTATTCAGCGGGCTCCGCCCGGCAGTGGTCGGTCTGCTGGCCTCAGCCGCGCTGGTATTGATGAATTCGGAAAACTTCAGTTCTCCCAAAGAAGACATATATTCCTTCGTCATCAGCTGCCTCATCTTCCTCGTGGCATTTATAGGCACAAAGAAATATAAACTGAACCCGATAGGAATGATTGTAGCTTGTGGAATAGCAGGGTTGATACTTTATTAGGGAGGGAAATTAAGGATTAAGAATTAGGGATTAATCATTAACGTCTAATCCTTAATCCTTAATCCCTAATCCTTAATTTTCTTTTTAAAGTTTAATCTTCTTTCCAACGGATTTCGATTCATTATGCAGACGGTCCAAGGCTGTCACCACATAGCGGTACTTTGTCTTTCCGTCTTCGTAAGGAAGTTTATAGAAATTATCGCGCGTGATGGCTACAATATGGGAAGGGTCATCTATATTCACTTTCTCTTTGTCATTAAAGCGATAGACCACATATTGGACGGCACGGTTCATTTCCTCTTTATACTTGGGAGCTGTCCAGAAAAGAATATATCCGTCTTCCGTCCACACCGGTTTCATCTTACGTACCTTTGCCGGGGCTTCGTTATCCATGAAATCGAAAACGGGAGGTAGCGCCGGATACTTATGATATTCGGCAATCAGGGCATCGCGATACTTGCCTGCATTCTCTACAACCGCACTCGCAGGCCACTGGCAACTGCCGCCGATGGTCTGATAGGCCCGTTGCAAGGCCATCTTGCGGGGAAGCTGGTTTATCGACGGGTTCTTGGGGTCGGCATTCTGCACGGTGTTCATCACGGACTGGCCGATAAACAAGGGACGGTTTTCCGTATTCCTGGCCCACCACTTCACCAAAGTTTCATAGTCGGCAACCGGATGTCCTATATGCCAATAAATCTGCGGAATATTATAGTCTATCCAGCCTTCGCGCGCCCACAGCAACACGTCCGCATAAAGGTCATCGTAGTTTTGCAGGCCTTTGGTCTTACTGCCAAGCGGGTCACTGCTTTCGTTGCGGTAGATCCCAAACGGAGAAACTCCGAACTTCACCCACGGCTTGATTTCACGAATTGTTTCATGCAGTTTCTTAATCAGCACATTCACGTTGCTGCGGCGCCAGTCGGCCTTGTTACTGAAACCACCGCCAAAACGTGCAAAACTTGCATCATCGGGGAAATCCTTTCCCTTAATGGGATAAGGATAAAAGTAATCGTCCATATGAATGGCATCCACATCATAGCGAGAAACGATGTCGCTCACCACCATGCAGATGTGCCGGCGGCTCTCAGGCAGTGCCGGGTCAAAATACAACTGATCGCCATAAGTGACAAACCATTCCGGATGGATATTGTACACATGATTGGGAGCCAACTCACTCTTCAAGGTCGTCTTCGTGCGATACGGATTAATCCATGCATGAAACTCCATACCACGCTTATGGCATTCATCAATCATAAACTGCATAGGGTCCCAATAGGGTTCGGGCGCTTTACCCTGCACTCCGGTAAGGAAACGACTCCACGGTTCCAGTCTGGAAGCATACAGTGCATCCGCTTCGGGACGTACCTGGAAAATGATGGCATTGATTCCCGCCTTCTGCAAGGAATTCAACTGCCCGATCAGATTCTGCTTCAGCTTTTCGGTCGGCATTCCACGGAACTGTCCGTTTACTGACTGTATCCATGCTGCACGAAATTCACGTTTAGGATAGGCAGACCCGGTCTGCACTTGCGCAAATACTCCTCCCGCCATTAGCAGCAAGAAGAATACACATAAAAGGGATTTTACTCTCATTCTCTAATTACAGCTTTTTAATACTTAAAATAGTTTATAATTAAGGTTTGTCCTTCATCGGCCATTCCACAATAAAGCGGCATCCTCCGCAATAGGTGTCATCCAGATAAATCCGGCCTCCCACCAACTCCATTATCTCATTGGCTATGGCAAGCCCCAATCCGGACCCTTTGGTAAACGTGTCCACTTTATAAAAACGTTCGAAAATACGGTCCGATTCGTCCGGCCTGATGCCTATACCGGTATCCTCTATCACGAAGCGCAATACATGTCGGGACTTATCTTCCTCGCAGGAAACGCGTATATGACCTTCTTCCGTAAACTTCACCGCATTATCCAACAAAGACACCAGCACCATTTTCAGCCATTGCCGGGCTGCATAAAAGGCCATAATGCCGGAAGCAGGCACATATTCCAGTTCAACTCCCGGCTTCAGTTCCGGACGGAAGCCCTCAATACATTCCTTGCAACACGCATCCACTTCTATCTCCTCCCGCGGCATCTCCCACACTCGCGAATCCATATCCGCAATATTGAGTATGTTCTCCATCAGACTCAACAGATATGTATTGTTGCCCTCCACTTGTTCAACATACTCGCGTTTCTCCACATCATCCAGCTTCTCTTGAGCCAGCAAGGTAGAAAAGCCGACGATGGAATTCAACGGAGTACGGATTTCATGGGTGATATGCTGTATAAAGGAACTTTTGACCTGGCTCATTTTTTCCACCGCCCTGCGTGCAGCTTCCAACTTGCGGTTCATGGAGAGGGTGCGGATATACAGATAAGTAATGAGCAGCAAAAGCAACAATACCAGTCCGCCAACGGCCAAGGCTATCATCAGTCGTTCCTTGTTCAATCTGGCACTCAGCTCCAGCTTCTCCATCTTCAACCGGTCCACCTCAAACTGTGCCGTATATTTGCTTAGCTTGTCATCCATTTCTGCCGTACGCACGGAGTCACTCACGGCGGCATATCTGGCATAACTGCGGCAAGCCGCACGATAATCGCCCAACTGTTCCTGCAGTTCTCCTTTCATATAATGGTTATAAGGATAGCAAAGCCCCAGTGAATGCTGATAATCCATGAGTGAATCCACGTAAGCAATGTTACCTTTCAAATCACCGAGGATACGGCAACACATTATCTTATAGCCAAACCATGCTTCGGGCGTCGAGCTCTTCGGATGTTGACGGTAGAAGCGGTCGGTCTCCTCAATATAAGGCTCAGTAGCCTTTCTACCTTCATTGGCCAATAAGCCTATAACCCTGAATTCACAGAAACGCAGGTGCAGGGAAGGGTCTATGCTGACTTGTTTACGGTCCAGTTTGTCCTCCAGTTGCGACAATTTACTCAGATACTCGCCGGCTTCTGCATACTCACTGCGTGAATGATAAGTCTGGATAATATTAAGCAACACCACGTATGCGTCACGATAATAGCTGCCTTCCTCGAAAAGTTTCAGTGCATTGTTGTAATTCTCTATACACAGTTTTACGTTGTTTCCAAAGACCCGATGGTTATACCCGATGCACATTTCGCCACATGCCAATCCGTATTTGTCCCGGGCTTGCTCGGCATCCTGATGGAGCCTGACGGTTTCAGCCATCGCCTCCTCCTGCATACCTTTCTCCGTCATACGCTGAATGTACTGCCGCCACGCCATATACCGGTCTCGTGTCCGTTGGTATTTCCGGCACCAGTCCATATATTCATAGGTTGCGGCTTTCAATTGGTCAATGTCCCCCAACTGATAATAATGAGAAATCAAGTTGTTATGGGCATCACTAATCTGTACCGTATCGTTCAGTTCGCGGGCAAGTTTTATCCACCGGGCATTGATGGAAGGCAATCGGTCTTGTCCCAACACTTTCTGCGCACTATCTGCCAGAGCTTTCATCTCTCCATAAGGGTCTTCGGCATGCAGGATTGAGGGGCATAAACCTAACACCAGCACAACAAGAAGCCATTTTATATTACGCTTTACCATGTTCGGACATTAAAAGGAGTCGGATGCGAATTTAGTGCTTTTATTTAATGTAAATTAGCAGTCATCCTAAAGTATAACAAATCTTAACCTTGCCTATCTGATACGATTTTTCCAGCAGGTTCGTTTTATTCTACCCCGGTTTGCATTATCTTTGCAAATCCTAAATCACATAAGTGACTTTTATATGGCAGAAAATACATCGATTATCATAAAGGGAGCCCGTGTCAATAACCTCAAGAACATTGACGTAGAGATTCCCCGTAACAAACTCGTAGTCATCACCGGACTGTCCGGTTCCGGAAAATCCTCACTTGCTTTCGATACATTATATGCCGAGGGGCAGCGCCGCTACGTGGAGAGCTTGAGCAGTTATGCCCGCCAGTTTTTGGGACGTATGAGCAAGCCTGAATGCGATTTCATCAAAGGGATTCCACCTGCCATTGCCATTGAGCAGAAAGTAAGCAGCCGTAACCCACGGTCCACCGTGGGTACCTCCACTGAAATATACGAATATCTGCGGTTGCTCTACGCACGTGTCGGTAAGACCTTCAGCCCGGTCAGCGGACAAGAAGTGAAGAAACACTCGGCAGAAGATATCGTGAAGTGCATGCTGGAATATCCGGAAGGAACCAAGTATACCGTGCTCGCCCCGATATTGCTGCGCGAAGACCGCACGCTGCAACAACAACTGGAGATAGACATGAAGCAAGGTTTCACCCGTCTGGAAGTGAACGGTGAAATGATGCGCATCGACGAATACAAGCCGAAAGCCGGAGACACAGTTTTTCTGTTGATTGACCGTATGACAGCCTCTTCAGAAAAGGATTCCGTCAGCCGCCTCACCGACTCGGCCGAAACAGCCATGTATGAAGGAGACGGTGCCTGCCTGCTGCGTTTCTACCAGCCCGACGGGAGTACCTGCCTCTATCGTTTCAGCACCAAGTTCGAGGCAGACGGCATCACCTTCGAAGAACCGAACGACCAGATGTTCTCCTTCAACTCTCCCATCGGTGCATGCCCCGTATGCGAGGGATTCGGGAAAGTCATCGGCATCGACGAGCATCTCGTGATACCCGACCGCTCCTTGTCCGTCTATGATGGAGCCGTTGTATGCTGGCGGGGCGAAAAGATGGGCGAATGGAGGGATATGGTGATACACGGAGCCGAGAAAGCCGGCTTCCCCATCTTCACTCCCTATTATGAACTGACCGACGAGCAACGCCGGATGCTGTGGGAAGGGACACCCTACTT